>Ga0272441_10001198_pt1 | contig 55605 bp, 44 predicted proteins | sample SSMProp6N_FD_193582 | JGI IMG/M metagenome (GOLD analysis project Ga0272441, IMG submission 193582) | Marine sediment archaeal communities from Little Sippewissett salt marsh, Falmouth, MA, United States - SSM-Prop-6N | ecosystem: Environmental > Aquatic > Marine > Wetlands > Sediment ...
AAGCCGCCTGCCCCAAAGCATTTTCAGAGAAAAGATGTAGTCGAAAACGAAAACAATCGAATATTTACCCTTGACGAAGGTCGTTCCATATCAGGGTGGGTTCTCAACCCACGCGTCTGTACGCGCTCCGTCTTCACGCGTGGGTTGAGAACCCACCCTACGAGTGCCCCGGTCTTGATGCTGCGGCCGATGCTTGCCACCGTGCGTGTTCATCGGGTACAACGGAGCGGACAAATTCCGTTGGGGCGGCACATGTCGTTTGCCCGAGCGTCGCCGCTGTTTCCGTTTGATTCTCTGGAGATGACGTATGAAGACAATGTTGCGATCTGCCGTCGCGCTTGCCGGTATCCTTTGCCTTGCGACCGCCGTCACTTTTGCTGCCCAGCACGAGGCGGCTCCGCTTAGAACGTGCTACGTCGCGCCCGGCGGCAACGACAGCAATCCCGGCACCCAATCCCGGCCCTTTGCCACTATCGAGCGGGCGCGCGAGCACGTGCGCACCTTGCGACAAGCAGCCGCCGGGCCCATTCACGTTATCTTGCGCGGAGGGGTTTACTTTCTCGAACGTCGGGTTGAATTTACGGCCGCGGATTCCGGGACGCCGGCGACACCGATTGTCTACCGGGCCTGCGAAGACGAGCGTCCCATCATCAGCGGTGGCTTCAAACTGTCTCTGCGATGGCGGTCGCACGGGGACGGTGTTATGGTCGCTGACGTCCCGGAAAGCGTCGAAGAGATCGATCAGCTCTTCGTCGCCGGCCAGCGCCAGCACATGGCCCGTTATCCCAACTTCGATCCGGATGCCCGCTTCTTCGGCGGCACCTCGGGCGATGCCATCGCGCCGGCGCGGGTGAAGAAGTGGGGTTCTCCGGCCGGAGGGTATATGCACGCTTTGCACGCTTCGATGTGGGGCAGTAAGCACTACCGCATCGTTGGCGCCGACCCTGACGGCAAGCTCGCGCTGCAGGGGGGATGGCAGGAGAATCGCGGCGGTGGGTTCGACCCGGTTTTTCGCGGTGGCTATCACAAGAAATATCTGTTCGTCGAGAATGTCTTCGAGGAGCTGGATGTCCCGGGCGAATGGTACTTCGACAAATCAAAGCACAGGCTGTATGTGAAGCCCGAACCGGGAGTCGATCTGTCGCGGGTTGAGATCATCGGCGCCGGGTTCCGAGAGTTGTTCGTCGTTAAGGGCACCGCCGCCGAGCCCGTCAGGCACATCCGCTTCGAGGGTTTGACATTCCGGCACACCAAGCGAGTCTTCATGGAGCCGTACGAGCGGCTGTTGCGCGGGGATTGGTCCATCGCGCGGCTGGCAGCGGTTCGCTTCGAAGGCGTCGAGGACTGTCGCGTCCGGGACTGCTTCTTCGAGGATCTGGGAGGCAACGGTGTGTTCCTGAGCCGCTACAATCGTCGCGTGGACGTCGCCGGCTGTCGATTCACGCGATTGGGCGAGAGCGGCGTATGCGTGGTCGGAGACTACGAAGCCGTCCGCAGCGGGGCGATCGAATACGGCAACACAATCCCGCAGGACCAGATCGATCTGACACCGGGACCCAAGACCGCGAACTATCCGGGCGAATGCCGAATTCACGACAACCTCATGCACCACATCGGTTTTGTGGGCAAGCAGGTCGCCGGCATCGTGCTTTCGATGTCGGAGGAAATCACCGTCAGTCACAACACGATCTATCAGTGCCCGCGAGCGGCGATCTGCATCAACGACGGCTGCTGGGGAGGGCACGTCATCGAGTTCAACGACGCATTCAACACCGTTCGCGAGAGCGGCGACCACGGACCGTTCAACAGTTGGGGCCGGGACCGCTGGTGGAAAACATCGTACAACGGGGGCAGGAACATCGAGCCCTTTGCCAAAGAGCGCTGCCGGCTCGACAACCGGAAGGTCACCCACATCCGCAACAATCGCTTCGCCCATCCCGGCGGCCACTCGTGGGGAATCGACCTGGACGACGGCTCCTCCAACTATCGCGTCTACAACAATCTCTGCCTGGGGATGGGGGTGAAACTGCGGGAAGGATTCTTCCGGCTCGTCGAGAACAACATCATCGTCAACGGGTTCGGCGGCTTTCACATCTGGATGCCCGCCTGCGACGACGTGATCGCGAGGAACATCTTCGTCAGTGACAAGCCGTATCAGTTCATCCGTGCCAACCCGGCCTACGCGAAGGAATTCGACTACAACCTCTTCTTCTGCGAGCAGGGCAGGCCGACGATTACGGGGGTCGGCAAACCCATGTCGCTGGAGCAGTGGCAACAGAAGGGGTTCGACACGCACTCGGTTTTTGCCGATCCGATGTTCGTCGCTGCCGAGAATGGCGACTACCGCGTCAGGCCCGACTCGCCCGCGTTGAAACTGGGATTCAAGAACTTCCCCATGGACCGGTTCGGCGTGCGCAAACCGGCCTTCCAGCGCGAGGTCGCGCGTGAGCCGCGCCGGTTCAAACCGGCGCCGACGCAGCCGGCGGCCGCATCGACACGCAGCGTCGCGCGCGCGGCTTGGCTGGGAGCGACTGTCAAGAACCTCACGGGCGAGGCCGAGAAATCGGCCACCGGTCTGGGAGCTGAACGTGGCGTTCTCTTCATCGCCGTCCCGGCCGGCAGCGCCGCGGCCCAGCGGGGATTCCAGGCAGGGGACGTGCTCCTGAGGATCGCCGGCAGCCCCGTGGACTCGCTTGCCGATCTGCGCCGGCTGACGAGCGAGCACCAGGGCAAGACAGTCTCGATCACCGTCTTCAACGCGGTCGAAAGAAAACTGCGGATGAAGTTGGAGTAGTCGTTCGCGTAGGTTGATCTGTAAGGTGGGTTGAGAACCCATCCTACGGTTTGTGAAGCGGGCGTGACACGAGATGCGCTTCACGAGATGCGCTTCACGAGATGCGCTTCACGAGATGCGCTTCACGTGTCTACTTGTCCCGGCGAATCGGACGGCTCGGAGATCCCGTTCCATTCCCGTGGGGACCGTCAGAGGTTGATACAACTCGGGACGGCGCGTTTTGATCCAGCGGACACCCGTACAGTTGTCACGCAAAGCGGCTTTCAGATCGGCGACGATCATATCGTCACCGGCTTTCCAGGTCTCTGCGAGCACGCGGCCGTAGGGGTCCAGGATCGTCGCGTTGCCCGTTCGGATTTCCTCCCCGTCGACTCCGACGCCGTTGCTGAATAGAAGGAACAGCCCGTTGTCGTGCGCCCGCGCCGGCAGCCAGGTCATCAGCCACTGCCGGCCCTTGGGCCCTCTGAGCTCTGCCTCGATGGCTTGCGGGTCTCTCTCGCGGTGGTCCCACAGCGAGCGGTCGATCCGTCCCATGCAGTGGGGGCTGGGTGTCACGCAGCCCCCGGTCTGGTGCGGGGCAAGCAGTACCTCGGCTCCTTGCAGGGCGACGATGCGGACGTTCTCGCCCAGGTTGTTGTCGTAGCAGGTCAGCACGGCCGTGCGGCAGCCCTGCGGCGCCTCGAACACCGTATACTCCGATCCGCTGGAGAGATGCGCGCTGATGAAGCAGTGAATCTTTCGGTGGCGTCGAAATTCGCCGTTGGGCATCGCCACCACGTAGGTGTTGTACATCCGCCCGTCGTCGGCGATTTCCACCAGTCCCGCGCCGATGGTCATCTTGTACTGCCGCGCCAGCGCCATCAATGCCCGGGACGAGGGACCGTCGAAAACGGGCTCGGCCAGGGCCTCCAGCTCGGCGCGCCCGAGTTCGCGCAGGAACCAGTACCCCGTGATGCAGCATTCCGGAAAGACGATCAACTCCACCTTGTCGGTTGCTGCGCGCGTGACGAAGCTCTCAATCGTTGCCAGATTCGCCGCTTTATCGCCGGCGACATGCTCGAACTGGACCGACGCAGCGCGAAGATCTCTCATAACCGAAGCCTCCCGAAGAACGTCACAAGTCAGTTCGAGCAGAATACCGGCTTCGGCGTGAGCATGCAAGAGACGCCATAAGGCCCATTACAATGCCTGAAGGCAAACTTTTCGCGCCCATCTTGTGCGTTTGCCTGCGTCTATGAGGAGAATCAAAATCAAAATGCAAAGAAGCAAGGGCGTGAAACGACGGTCATACGAGATACGCTTCACGAGATACGCTTCAAGAAGGAGCCGGTACGATGAAGAAGACAGCGGCAATCGTGGCAGGTGGTGTCCTCGTGGTCCTGGGATTGACTTCACTTTTTCGGGGCTCCGCCAGTCCGGAGGAGCCGCCTGTGGATGTGGAAGAGAGCCGGTCCACGCCCGCCCCGGCCCCTCGCATGACCGCGCGCAGCCCCGAGCCTGAGGCCGGGACGAAACTCGCCAAGCCGGTCGAGCCGAACGATTCCGTCATTACAAAGGAGCAGTTTGAGCAGATGTCCAGCGAAGATCGGGACAGGGCCATCAAGGCATTTGTCGCGGCTTTCTGGGCCTCGGAGCTGGGCTCTCCCGCGGAGTCGATCTCGCAGGAGCCGCAGTTGTCTCTCGACGTCTTCGGCCGGCCTTGCATGAGGACGGTTTCGGAACGGGAGTTTTTCCAGTTGTCCCCCGAGGACCAGGAGAAGGTGATGGCCGAGACCGTCGAGTCCCTCCGACAGATGCGCGCTCACGCCCGAGACATCGTCGCCGAGGCCCGGGAGTGCATGGCGAACCTGGACTACACGCGGGCCGAGGCCGGCCTCATCTCCAGCCTGGAAACAGGGCGGGAGCTTGCCGCCGACAAAGACGGCATGTTCATCACCCGCGTCGTCGGCATCGCCTGTCAGAAAGCGGCGCTGAACCAGATGGTCACGCTGTACGATGCGACCGGCGATCTCGCCAAAGTCCAGACCGCCCGGGCCCACTTGCAGGATCTCGAGGCCGAAATGGACGAGATGCGAAACGCCGCCCAGCAGACAGAGCAATAGTTCCTGGAAGAACGCGAAGCGTATCTCGTGATGCGCGAAGCGTTGTTCGCCACGACAGCCGCTTCACGCGACGCGCTTCACCCTTCACCTGTGATGCACTTTGATGTTGTGCTGCGGGCATGGCTCCATCACCAGGGGCTGTGTCCTTGACGATGCCGCCTGTCTCGCAGGCGGCAAGCGCCGCGCGTTACGCGTCATTGGTGAAGGGCAGGGGCGGTTTGGGCAGGCCGGGCCGGCCTGGGTTGGATTGGGCGAGCTTCTCGATCAACCGCCTGACCACGTATCCCTTGTTGCATTTGATGTAGAAGAAGCCCAACACGGCCGCCCAGATCGCGCCCAGGCTGTCGACGATGAGGTCCCACATGGTGTCCACCAGGCCTGATTTTTGCATGTTCAGACCGAAGAGACAGTCCATGCCGTATTCGTAGATCTCCCATAAGGCTCCCAGGGCGAGCGAGAAGGTGAACGAAAACACCGCGATCAGGAACGCGCTGGCTCGGACCTTGTCTCCGGAGCGGAGGGAAAACAGGATCACAAAACCCATGAAACCCAGGTTGACGCCGGAGACTGTGTGCAGCATGACGTCCCACCACCAGTATCGATTGTAGAAGTCGTGGGCCTCGCCCAAAAAGACGGCGGCGTACACGAAGATGACGAAGAGAAACTCGAATTCCATCGGCAGCGAAAGGCGAATCTTCTTCTCGACCACAGCCGGGAGAAAGGTCAACGCCAGGGCGACGCCGCTGGGGAACAAGACCGACCATTGTCCCCGGAAGATGGCCCCGACAAAGGCCAGGGCCAGAGTCAGCCGGAGAACGAACGACAGGCCCAGTTCCACTCGTTCCACTGTATTGGGTTGTTCGCGGAGCTTGTCCATGCGGGTAACCTCATACATGGGCAGTTTCGTTTTTGCTCAATCAGCCTCCAAGCGGCGGCGCCCACGTCGGGACCCCCGGCCTGCACGTGGCTGCTTGAAGGCGCGGTAGTACAAACAAAAGTCGGAACAGATCGATAATTCTCATGATGAACTCCAATTCTCTACACAAAAGCTTGCTGATATTCACTGCGACGATGATCATGCGCTTCTGGTTCCGGGCATCGGACGGTCCATTCGTTGGGGTCGATACCCGGGCCAGGATGCCTCGGCCCGCCGGACGAGATCGGCCACCCGTTCATTGAAGAAGAAGGGGTAGACGTTGAACCGGAGCGCCTCGCCCAGCACGTGGGCGCCTCGTTCGGACAGGGCCTCTGCAAATTTCCCCTCATGGTCGGGCAAGTCCCTTTTCAGCAATTGGCGATATAAGGTGGCCAGGGCTTTTTCCCTTTTCCTGCTTCTTGCCGTCCTCCGGCCGTCGGCCACGCCGTCGGCTCGAAAGTAGCGTCTCAGGTGGTCGGCTGTGAGCTGATGGCCCTTGAAATGCTTCTGGAGTTGCTGCGGGATTTCCTCGGGCAGTGCGTTGTTCTCATACACCGCTCGATGCTGGATCTCATCGAAGCTGTAGTGAAGCAGCGGATCGATGAAGCAGGCGCCGGGACTGTAGTCGATTCTCAAATCGGTCAGGTGGCTTCGGATCACGTCGATGCCCGTGCCGGGGCGCAAGTCGCTCGCGGGCCCGCCGCCGATGACCACGGTGTAGCAGTACACGTTGAAATCCGGTCGATTGCGGCGAACCATTGTGCTGTAGGCGTGCAAGAGCCGCGTGCGTGTTTGGTTGCGTACATCGATAATCAGCACCGCCGAGGAGGTGGTGTCGGGGACCATTCGCTCGATGTCGTCCACCGTGATCTCGTCATCGCCGGTGCTCGGTAGAACCAGCTCTACCGACTCCAGAGGCCGGTAGGCACTAAGCCTCTCATAGATATCCGTCGCCAGGATCCGGTCCATGGTGACGATGTGAACTTTTTTCTTTCGATTCTTATAATGCAGCATTTCCTTCCCCGTGATAAGCGTTTGCCGCCGGTGTGTGTACTTGACGAAACCACCCCAAAGGTCGTTCTGACTGCTTGTGCCGGTCGTCTCCTCTGCCCGGCGGAGTGAAGGTTCACTCCGCCGGGCGACGAAATTTGTGGGCACCTGGCAGGGATGCCCCGAACACGTGGTATCATTAGCGTCTGACGGCGTCCCAGCAGGCTTCGAGCGCCTGGCGCGTTATCTCCTTGTCAAGTTGGATCAGGCCGGCGTGGATGTCGCGGATCAGGAAGAAGATCGGCCCGAAGGTAAGGGCGCAGAGGGCCGGCAACGGCAAATCCTTGATAATCTGTTGGGCTCGGGCCCGCTGCAATACCTCTTCCAGCGGGTTTTCCGGCTTGGGGGCGGGCTTGCTGTCGAGCAGTTTCTCACGCCTTTCGGCGAGCCCGTAGGGAGAGTTCAGGTATTGTTCGATGAACCGGAACAGGGTCGGATTCTCGACGAGGTGATTGAGCACGTTGCCGCAAAGCCGGAGGTATTGCTCCCGGATGGGAGCGTTGGGGTCGTAGCCCCTCAGGACCGCTTGGTTCGAGCATTCGCCCACGTAGACGAACAACGCGCGGATCAGCTCATCCTTGTCTTTGAAGTACCGATAGAGCGAGCCCACACCGACGCCGGCCCGCTCGGCGATTTGGGCTGTGGGAGCCCCGTGGAAGCCGTTTTCCGCGACCAAATCGAGTGCCGCCTGCAGGATGGCTGTCCTTTTGTCGGGTTTTCCAGGCGCTGTGCTCATCGGTTTTTCCTTATAGATCGGACTGAGCGTTCATTCCGTTTTACGTTGACGACTCTTGATTGGGTCGGGATTTTCTTGGATTTTTTGCGGTTTTGTGTGGAAAAAGGTTTTCGTATCGTCTTGGCGAGCCCTGAGGCCGCCTGGAAAGCGCGCATCCAACGCTTGGATCTACTGCGCAGGAGTGTATTGGACGGTTCTCTTTCTGCCTGGCTCAAGGGTCAGTCGGGTCTGGAGGAGGGTACGGCCGAGGAAATCCACGGTCGTGTTGGCGGGCACGGGCTCGCCGTCGGTGAGGAGTCGTCCCTCTTTGCCTTCAAACTGCGCGATCCACGTTACGGGTTTGTCCGAGCGATTGGCCAGGGCCGTCTCGGTTTTTGCGCTGTGGCGGACGTCGATAGAACGCCCCTGCACGGGCAGATGAGCGATATGCGCCCACGAGACGGCTTCGGGCAAGCGCGATCGCGTGACGACAGCGGCCTCGTGCTCGGCCGGCTGAATACCCATCAGGCCGTTGACGATCGCTCCGACTAGGGCGAAGGAGACCTCCGGGTAGGATCGCCTCTGCGTCTGCGGGCTGCTGAGTTGCAGCAGTCTCCGGCAGGCCTCGTCGGGGACGCCGTAGCGGAAGAATATCTCGGGGTAGTGGCAGGCGATTTCGATGTTGATGCGGGGAGGCCTAAGGATGGACTGCAGGGTCCTGTCGATCTTGTCGGGGGATGTCAGGGCGTTGTTGTACAGCAGGTAGGTCTGCATGCCGCCGCCGGTGACGTAGCGACCGTCGGTCAGCAGGAGCTCGTTGAAACGGTCGTTGGCCTCGTTCCAGAAGTGCTGCTCGATGAAGCCGCTGATCGCGCGGGCCTTGTCTTCGAACGTTTGCGCGCGTTGCGTCTCGCCACGGAGCTTCAGCAGCTTTCCATAAGACCGGTAAGCGGCCGCCTGAAACGCCAACTGGTCTACGCCCACTCGGGTCATCCCCGGACTGCCCTCGTGATAGCTCGGTATCCCCCGGCAGAACTGGAAGGAATCCCTGCGGTTGTAGCTCTCGCGGTTCATGAACCGCTCGCGGCCGAGGACTTTGTCGAGCTCCAGGTCCCAGCGCTCGAGGTAGTCTGTCACGGTGTGCTCGTAAAAGCGGAGGAAGGCCGGATCGTTCAGATAGGCGTCCTCGTGACTCCAGAGGTACATCCGGTAGCAGGCGGCGAGGACGTCGAAGTTGGCCGGCAGGTTGTACCAGAACTCCTTGTCGTTGCGATAGTCCACCGGGGCCGGCTTGTCGTGGCGGTTGATCTCCCAGTAGGTGCACCAGTCCTTTGATTCGGAGATGTTGACGGCGAACTTGCGGAGCATATTGAGCGTGTGTTTTTGCAGGCCGAGCGCGTGGGCACCCAACGCCTGGTGGGAGACGTCTCGCATGCAGAACGCTTCGCGGCCGGGCAAGGCGGCCTCGTACCAGAGGCCGACCGGGTCCCCTTGCCGCACGTACGCCATCGCCTGGGTCCTGGCCCACGCGAAAGACTCCACCAGCCGCGCGTCCGAGCAGTCGAACGCCAGCTTGCTCTGGGCCTGCGCCACGCCGGCAGCGACGCCCAACGAGGCCAGAAAAATCGACACGGCGATTGCGACAGCACCTATTCTGCACATTGAAGCCATAACTCGTTTTCTCCCAAAGAAGAATCCACCCGGCCATGCTCGGCACGTTACGGAGAGCCGAATGTGAAGGGTGAAGCGTCGATTGTTGCGAGATACGCTTCGCCAGATACATTTCACGCGTTTTACTATGGCACATCTGTCGCTCCGTTTCCACCGTTCTCCAGCGGGGAAATAGGTTGGACCTTGTGAGTGGCAGGGCGTATAGTTGTCCCCATGAAAAATCGCATATCTCTTCTACTGCTCGTTGTGATTTCGGTTTCTCCGCTGCTGGCGGAGGAATGGGAGTCGTTGCCCTCCGATTCGTACTTCGCCGCCTACAGGCTCTTGAAGGCCCCGCCGAGTGAAGGGCGTCTTCTCAAACAGGGTGACCGGCTGGCCATTTGCGGCGACTCCATCACGGAACAGAAGATGTACTCGCGGATCATGGAGACGTATCTGACGGTCTGCGTGCCGCAATTGCACGTCGCGGTCCGGCAGTTCGGCTGGAGCGGGGAGAAGGCTCCGGGCCTGCAGGGGCGGCTGGAAAACGACGTCCTGCGTTTCGAGCCGACGATCGCCACGACGTGTTACGCGATGAACGACCACAACTACCAGCCGTACAAGGAAGAATACGGCCGCATCTACCGCGACGCCTCGCGCTCGATCATTCGCTCGTTTAAGGCACAAGGGACGCGGGTGATCCAGGGTTCGGCCGGCACCGTGGGCAAGATGCCGAGCTGGGTCAAGCAGGCTAAGGGTACGGTGGACGACCTCAACCGCAGCCTGGCGGAGTTCCGCAACATCGACGTGCGATTGGCCCGGGATGAAAACGTGGCGTTCGCCGATGTCTTTCTGCCCATGCTGGTTCAGGGCTTCGAAGCCCGGAAGAAATACGGCGACGATTATATGATCTCGGGCAAGGACGGCATCCATCCCGGCTGGGCGGGCCAGCTCGTGATGGCCTACGCCTTTCTCAAGGCGATGGGCCTGGACGGGGACATCGCCACCATCACGGTCGATTTGGCGGCGGATGAGGCGAGAGCCTCGGAGGGACACCGCGTCCTGTCGTCCACGGCGACGGAAGTGCAGATCGAGAGCACGCGGTACCCGTTTTGTGCCACCGGTCCTCTCGACCGGGATTCCAGCATACGCTCCGGCATGGCGCAGGTGCCGTTCAACGAGGAGTTGAACCGTTTCCTGCTGGTGGTGCGCAACGCCCGCGCCGAGCGCTATCGTGTCACGTGGGGCGAAACGTCCAAAAGCTACGCCGCCGGCGCGTTGCGGCGGGGCGTAAATCTGGCGGCGGATTTCCCGGTCAATCCGTTCAGTGCCGCGTTCGCCCGGGTCGACGACGCGGTGGCAAGGAAGCAGGCCTACGAGACCCGGCAGATCAAGACGCTGTTCCACGGGCCGGAGGGGCGGGTGGATATGCCGGCGACCGTCGCGCTGACGGAAAGGACGCGGGCGCCTCTGGTCGAGGCCGTCGGGCTGGCATTCGTGCCCGTACGTTACAGTATCCGCATCGAGCCGGAATAGAGCGGACGTGCCGGTGCCGCGCTGCGGCCGGCTGCGTCCCACAGAATCGGAGGTGTTGTCGTCATGAGCAATATGTCGAGGCGAGCTTTGTTGCGAGAGGGTGCGGGAACCGCGCTTGCGGCAGTGACGTTTCCGCATATCGTTTCGTCGGTCAGCCCGGCCCGGGCCGCTGCGCCCAGCGAGCGGCTCACGATGGGAGCCATCGGTCTGGGTGGCCAGGGCCTGCACAATCTCAAGAATTTTCTCACCTGCGACGACGTGCAGGTTGTGATGGTCTGCGACGTCGATACGAACCACCGTCTGCGAGCCAAGGAATTGGTGGACGCCCGGTACGGCAACAAGGACTGTGCCGCGACCGGTGATTTTCGCGCGGTCCTGGCCCGCGCCGATATTGACACGGTGTTGATCGCCACGCCCGATCACTGGCACGCAATCCTTGCCATCGAGGCCGCCAAAGCGGGCAAGGACATTTATTGCGAGAAGCCGATTTCGCTGACGATAGCCGAGGGGCGGGCCGTGGCCGATACCATGCAGCGGTACGGCACGGTTTACCAAAGCGGTACCCAGCGTCGCAGCATCGGCAGTTTTCGTTTCGGCGTGGACATCGCTCGCAGCGGCAAGCTGGGCCGGCTCCGCACGCTGCACTGTTACTATCACAACGGCCCGACCTGCCCGCCGCAGAAGCCGCAGCCCGTTCCGGAAGGGTTCGATTACGATGCGTGGCTTGGGCCGGCGCCGTATGAACCCTACACGCCTCGGCGCTGTCACGGCAGCTTCCGCTGGCTCTACGATTACTCCGGAGGCCAGCTCACCGACCTCGGCGCCCACTTCGTCGATTTGGCGCAGTGGGCCAACGACAGCCAGTACACCGGTCCGGCCGAGTTTGAGGGCTGGGCCGAGTTTCCCAAAGACGGGCTGTTCAATACGCCCGTGCGTTTCGAAATCACCGCGACGTACGCCGACGGCGTCAAGATGATCTGCCACGATGAGACCGAGCCCGGGCGGGGGCCGCGCGGCAACAAGTTCGTGGGCAGCGAGGGTTGGGTCAGCGTCGATGATACGGGCAAAGTCACTGCGTCGAGCCAGGCGATCATGCGCGAGCTGAAGGCCGCACAGCAAGGTTATGGCTATATGATGGGGCACCACCGCGATTTTCTCGATTGCGTCAAGACGCGCGCCAAAACGGTCGCGCCGCCCGAGGTGGCGCACCGGTCCACGACCGCATGCCACATCGGCAACATCTGCCTGCGTCTGGGTCGCAAGCTCACCTGGGATCCGAAGGCCGAGCGGTTCGTCAACGACGCCGAGGCCAATCGTATGATGGCTCGCGTGATGCGCAGCCCCTGGCGGTTGTAGCGACGACACGCTTTGCGACTCACGGTCGGGGCGCGAAAGATCGATTGGAGAGCGACGGCATGGCACACGTTGATAACGACATGCCCAGGGATCCTTTCGCCCCGATAAGCATGGGACGTCTGGCTGTCATCTATCTGGTCCTGTGGTTGGGCTTCGGCCTGATCGCTCTGGCCATCCACCTGATTTGCGCGCCGCATTACATCGACGTTCCGACCCGCGTCGCGGGCGGGCTGGCCAATCTGTGCGGGCCGTGGGCGCGGCCGCTGGCGGCCGGCTGGCCCAACGCCGGCAAACCGCCGCATACTCCCTCGGCGGTCCTGGGCCTGGGGGTCCTCGTGCTCATTGTTGGCGTCACGACGGCCTCTCTGCTGACCGCCAACAGAGTGTTGCAGTACCTCTGCATCGCCGCCTTCGTGCCCCTGGTTGTGCTCTGGATCGGCCTCGGTTTTCTCGAACTGATGGTCTGCGCCGCATAGCTTCGGTGTCCCTTCTCGTTTTGTATTGCGGTTCGAATTTGCACTCGTACCACGCTTCATGAATCATGTGCTTATAGATTGCTTCGCTTCGCTCGCAATGACAAGGAGGATTCGAATAGGTCGTTGCGAGAAGTCCCGGCGCGCCGGGAAAACAATCTCCTCCCACATCGTCGCGCCGGGTGGCAACGTCAAGCGGCAGCTTGGCGATGGGGGAGTTGTCTGCTGCGTGTGGTGCTGTACGAACCGTGGGCGTTGCTCCATCGCCAAGTCCTTCGGACTTGACGCTGCCACCCGTAGCTGCTCAGGGTCCAAACCAATGATGCTTGAAAGGTTGCACGGGACTCTGCCATTGGTGGCATTGGCGAACACTTGCGATCCGCGCGGTGTAATGGTACCGTGCGTGTTCGTGAATGGTTGAATTGAAGCGACAGGAGATGTGAATGGCGCGTGTGAAGGACGGCGATGTTGTTCGAGTCATTTGTGCCGGCAGGACGGCGGACGGGGGGGAGTTTGAGATGTCGCCCGACGGCCGGCCCCTCGAGTTGATCGTGGGGCATGAGGATCTGCTGCCGGATCTGGAGCGGGCCCTGATCGGCATGGCGCCGGGCGAATCCCGGGTCGTGGTCCTGCCCGAGAAGAAAGGCTACGGCCCGCGCCGGGAAGAGCTCGTGCAGAAGATCGACCGCGACCTGTTCCCCAAGGGCATCGACCCGAAGGTGGGGCAGCGACTGCGACTGCCCAGCGACGAATGCGAAGTTCTGCAAGCCACCATCACCAAGGTAACCGAGACCGAGATCACCGTCGACGCCAACCATCCGTTGGCCGGCCAGGACGTCCTGTTCAAGATCACGCTGCTGGAGATCGTCGAACTGTAGACGACCCGCTTACAAACCCAAGCACGCAGCGCATAGGTTTCTTGGGCGCAGCCCGTAGGATGGGTTTTAGCCCATGCGGTCTCTTGGGACGCAAGGTTCGTCAGCATGGGCTGAAGCCCATCCTACAGTTTTGAGTGACACACTCTACTGGCTTTGGGCCTTCACGAATTGCCTGGGGCCTTGTCGCTGAATCTTGCGCAGGTTTTTCAGATGAGTCCGGTCACCTGCCCCTTCGAGGATTTTCAGCGTCGCGCAGGTCTCGAAGTCGTCGCACTGCCAGCAGCCCTCGAAGGCGTGCCGCCTGGCACACTTCTTTATCGGGCAGGAGCGGGATCCGCCGCCGGCCTTGCACTCCCCCTTGCAGCGCAGCTTCATCATGCTGCCCAGAAGCGCGTAACCCGCCTCATAATCCTTGAATGCCTCGAAACCCGGCATCTGGGCCAGATCATCGGCATACTTGCCAAACTTGTGGTGACGCAGCTCCTTGCGGAGAGCCTTGGCCAGATCGGCGATTTCTTGCGTGTAGCTCGGACAATCGCCGCAGTACAGGCCACAATACGCGATGAGGTTTGTTTTTGCAGCCATCTCAGTGTGCCTCCCGACTCATATGGTTTCGCCGGTGGTGCGGCACCTCTGTCTTGGCCTCAACACGCGGCTCGTTTATCGAGCGATTTCCTTTCTCAGCCACTCGATGCTTTTCTCGACGTTGCCCGGGGCGGCCTCGCACTCGATGGAGAGCACGCCGTCCCAGTCGGTGGCCTTGAGCATCTCGATGCAGCCGGAGATATTGTCGGCGTTGACGCCTTCGCCGATGGACACGACCGACGAGGCGATGCCCGTTTCCTCACCCCGGGCCGCTTTGGCCAGAGACTCGCTGACGTCCTTGATGTGGCAGTGCGAGAGCTTGTCTCGGAAACGGCGCAGGAATGCCACCGGGTCCTGGCCCGCGATGAACGTATTGCCTGTATCGAGGTTCAGCCTGAGGTAGGGTGAATCGAAGAAGCCCAGGATCTGCTCCATGGTGTCTGGGTTGGTCGTGTAAGGCCCGTGCGGCTCGACGTTGATGATGATATCGTACCTTTCGGCCCACTCCAACACGACCCGGTAGTACTGCTTGATCAGCGCCATGACCTCGTCGTCGGTGTATCCGTCCGGCCTGCGACCGCCGTCGGTGGTGTCCACGCAGGGGCAGTCCAGCGCCTTGGCGAACTGGATGGCGCGCAGGGTGTAGCCGATGCCGCGGTACTGGCCTTCGGGGCACGACATGGGATAGGCCGCGTCCAGCTGGGACGTCTTCAATCCCAGCGAGTCCAGGTACTGCTTGAGCTTGAGCGGGTCGGAGTGCAGCGGGATGTGTGGATTGTACCCCAGCGCCTGAATGAAGTAGTCCCCGTCGATCGTGCCGAACTCCACGTACTCCAGGCCGTGGTCTTTGGCGAATTGACACGGGACCTCGTGAGGAACGTCGAAATGCCGCCAGTTGTCTACGTGCATGCCCAATTTCAACATGATGTGCTCCCCTTTATCCTGCAACGTTATCTTGGCCGCTCATTTGTGCTATGATGGTACCGCACGCAGAGGCAGGATGCTATACCCTATTTGCAGCGGGCGTTTGGCTGAACCGTCTCGCGGCGGCGCGCGTATGGATGGATGTTCCGGCCGGGCGAACGGCGATGGGTGTCTGGGGAAATATTCTGGCATGTGGGTGGCAGCGTCAAGCGCCAGCTTGGCGATGGTGGATTTCTATGCTGCGTGCGGTGCCATGCGAACCCTGGGCGTAGAGCCATCGCCAAGGCCTGCGGCCTTGACGCTGCCACCCATAGCTGTCCCGGGTTTGAAACAATGATGCCCGGAAGATTGGACAGACACGGCGATCGGAAACGGTCGGACTGCGATTGACTTCTGAGCGAGTTTTCAATAGAGTTGCAAGGCTATCATGGAACATAGACAAGATCATAAGCCACGATTGATTGCGTTTGAGGTGACCCGGAGGTGCCGGTTCAACTGTCGGCATTGCCGGGCCGATGCCGACCGTACCGCTACGGGCGACGAGTTGAGCACGGAGCAGTGCAAGCGCATCATTAGTGCCGTGGCCGACTACGAGAAGTGCGTCATCATTCTCACCGGCGGCGAGCCGACGGAGCGGGCCGACGTCTACGACCTCATTCGGCACGGGCGAAGTCTCGGCCTGCGCATGGTGCTGGCCACGTGCGGCTATGCGATCGACGACGAGTCCATCGTCGCACTGCATGAGGCCGGCATCCTGGCGCTGTCGTTTTCGCTGGACGGAGCGACCGCCGAGACGCACGACGCCTTTCGGCGCACCCCGGGGGCGTTCGCTATCGCCGTCAAGGCTGCCGAGATCGCCCGTCGGGCGGGGATGCGCTTCCAGATCAATACGACCATCACGTGCCGGAACCTGACCGAGGTGCCTGCGATTGCCGAGCTGGCCCGCCGGCTCGGGGCCTACTGTTTCAATCCCTTCATCCTCGTGCCGACCGGCCGGGGCGAGGAGATCGCCGACGAAATCCTCGAGCCGGGTCAGTACGCCGAGCTGTTGGCCGACTTGCTCGTCTTGAAGACCGAATCGCCCATCGAGGTGAGGGTGACCTGCGGGCCGCAATTCGCCCGGTTCTACCGCGAAGCGAACGTCCAGAACGCGCGGGCCCACGTCAACGGGTGCATGGGAGGCCGGGGCTTTGGGTTCATCAGCCATCGCGGGGACGTGCAGACCTGCGGCTTCCTGGACATCTCGGCGGGCAATCTCGTGGAGAACGGCTACGACTTCGCCGCGATCTGGGACGGCTCACCGTTTTTCAACGAGATCCGCGACTTGTCCTCGTATCACGGCAAATGCGGGCGCTGCGCGTATCTGAAAATCTGCGGCGGCTGCCGGGCCCGGGCCTATACCCTGACCGGCGACTACTTAGCCGCCGATCCGATCTGTGACTATGAACCCGGGGCGAAAAAGTGAATCCCCCTCTGAGTCGTTTTCAAAAGAAGCTCTGCAATGCCCTGCAGCAAGGCCTGCCGTTGTGCCCGCGCCCGTTTGCCGAGATTGCCGGGGAGCTGGGTACCGACGAAGCGAGCGTGCTGCAGGAAACGCGCGTGCTGCTGGAAGCGGGAGTCATCCGGCGTGTGTGTGTCGTGATCAACCACCGCGCCCTGGGAATGAGCGGTACACTGGTTGCCGCGCACGTGCCGCAGGAGAAGCTGGAAGACGTGGCCGAGGCGGTCAACCGTTTGCCGGGCGTCTCGCACAATTACCTGCGCAACCACAACTACAACCTCTGGTTCACGTTGCAGGAGCGAACGCTGCAGCGGATGCAGCAGACACTGCGCGATCTGGAGCAGGAGACCGGCGTCGTCTTTCGCAGCCTGCCCGTGACGCGTGTCTTCAAGCTCGACGTTCGTTTCGACGCCGAGGCCGAAGAGGATGTCCTCGTGCAGGAAGCTCCGCGCGTGCCGGCAACGGAACCGGTCGCGCTGAGCGCGGACCAGGAGGATCTGTTGACGCAGTTGCCGGGGAACCTGGAGGTGGAATCGCGTCCGTACGAAGCGTTTCGGGCGGGCCGGCGGAGCGAGAGCGATGTCCTGCGTTTGCTGGGCGAATTGCAGGACGCCGGTGTGATTCGTCGCATCGCCGCCGTGATGAATCATCGCAAGCTGGGCTACACGGCCAACGTCATGTTCGCCGCCGAGGTGCCGGCCGAGTCTGTCAGTGACGCGGGTCGGCGACTGGCGCGGTTCCGCACCGTGAGTCACTGCTACGAACGCGAGACGTTCGCGGGCTGGCCCTACAATCTTTTCGCCATGATGCACGGCCGCAGCATGGGACAGATCCAGCGCACCATCGACAAGTTCATCGAACCCGGCGACCTCCGCGCCTACGAGCTGCTGCCCACCCAGACCGAGCTCAAAAAACAGCCCGTCCGCCACCACCTCCTGTAATCGGTCGCCGCGCCGGTGAGCGCGCCGCGGAACTTCTCATGGCGCCGTCTTTTGCTGGTAGCGGTTCCAGATGGCGTCGAGGGCCTCGGCGGCGCGCAGGGGGAGCTTGACCTCGACCATGTGCGAAACGCTGGTGGTGTCGGGGTTGATCTCGACGGTGGGGCGGCCCGACACGGCGGCCAGGCGGACCGGCTCGGCGATGTAGGGAAACACGCTGGTCGTCCCGACCGTAAAGACGATGTCGAAGCCGGCGCTCAACTGTTCGTACAGCGTTTGAACTTTGTCTTCGGGCAGCATTTCGCCGAAGAGCACGACGTCCGGGCGCAGGACGCCGCCGCACCGCGGGCAGCGAGGCGGAAAGGACAATTGGCTGTAGTCGTCCAGCGTCTGCCGGTATGGGCAGCGCATGCAGCGAATGTTATGAAGGTCTCCGTGGATGTCGATCACGTTGCGGGCCCCGGCGGACCGGTGAAGCCCATCCACATTTTGCGTAAGCGTCCAGACCCGTTCAAAACGGGCTTCTATCTCTGCGATCACTTCGTGGCCCCGATTGTACCGCGCACCACGACAAGCTTGTTCGATTTGGGCGAGGTACTTCCACGTCAGTTCCGGCCGTTCGATGATGGCTTCGCCGGAGATGGCCCATTCGATGGGGATGTTGTCCTCCGTCGTGTTGGTGTTGTAGAGTCCGCCGATGCCGCGATAGGTCGGCAGGCCCGAGTCGGCCGAGAGGCCGGCGCCGGTAACGAACAGCACGCTGTGACTCGCCGCCAGCATGGTCGCAATTCTTTCGATAGACGATTCGTTGTCACTCATTCGTTTCTTCTTGTGTGCCGATGTTAATTCTATGGTCCAAGTGGATCGGAAGGGAACACACCCGGCAGTCTAAAATAACCACTCGCGTGCGAATTTCAAGCAGCTTCACGCGCCACTACACCCCAATGGCAGGCGAATGGCGCCTCCCGCGGGCAGTTGTTGACGCCAATCTTTTCTAAGAAAGGCGTTGAAATCGAGGGCCATATGCTGTAAAAGTGAGGGTACATCATGCAGCAAGACCACGTAAAAAACAAACGAACCCCTCTTTGAAGGAGAACTATGCCTGTTCTGAGTATCCGCCAGAAGCAAATTGCCAAGCGAATTAGCGGTGACCACGTGCCCAACGAATGGCGCAACTGGCAGTGGCAACAGCGTCACGCGATTCGAAGCATCGAGAAGTTTGAGAAGCTCACCGGTATTACGTTCGCGGCCGAAGAAAGATGTCAGCTCGAAGAAACCGTTTCCTGTTTCCCCCTTTCGATCACGCCGTATTATCTATCCTTGATTGACGCCGAAGATTATCCGAATGACCCGGTTTTTCGCCAGGCGTTTCCCTCACGCGCGGAATTGGACATGCATTCGTATGAGATGAGCGATCCGCTGGCCGAGGAAAAGGACAGCCCAGCTCCGCAAATCACGCACCGGTATCCCGACCGCGTGTTGTTCCACATCAGCAACGTCTGCGCGATGTACTGTCGGCACTGTACGCGCAAGCGCAAAGTCGGCGACGTGGACTCCGTCCCCGACAAGGCGACCATCCAGCAGGGGCTGGCGTACATCCGGGATCATGCGCAGATCCGAGACGTCCTGCTCAGCGGGGGTGATCCATTCATGCTGTCGAACGACTACCTGGACTGGATTCTCACGGAACTGAGATACATTCCGCACGTCGAGGTCATTCGCATCGGCACCCGCACGCCCGTGGTGTTGCCCTATCGCATCACGGACGACCTGGTGGAGATGTTGCGTCGACATCATCCGCTTTGGATCAACACGCATTTCAATCATCCGCGCGAGGTCACCAATTCGGCGCGCACGGCCTTGTCGAAACTGGCCGACGCCGGCATTCCCCTGGGCAACCAATCGGTGCTGTTGGCCGGTGTGAACGATTGTCCACGTATCATGAAGCGCCTCGTGCACAAGCTGGTACAGAACCGGGTTCGGCCGTATTACCTGTACCAGTGTGATTTGTCGAAAGGACTGTCGCATTTCCGTACGCCCGTGGGAAAAGGCATTGAGATCATTGAGAGTCTCATCGGTCATACCAGCGGGTTTGCGGTGCCGACCTACGTGATCGACGCGCCCGGCGGTGGCGGGAAGATCCCCGTGATGCCGAATTACCTGATTTCGTGGTCGACCAACAAGGTCGTCCTGCGGAATTACGAAGGAGTCATTACGACATACAAGGAGCCCGATTCGTACGAGCCCGTTTTTTGCGATCGTAAGTGCGACGACTGCAATCTCCAGCTCAAGTTGGACGACGCGGACGAATGCCGGGCCACGGGAATCGCTCAGTTGCTCTCGGATTCCGACGCACGGATTACGCTCGTGCCGGAATCGCTCGAGCGTATGGAACGGCGCGACGAGGAAATGCAGGACGTATGACCTGGATCGACTACGTCATCTTCGCCCTGTATTTTCTCGGGGTTCTGGGGATCGGCTTTTACTTCTTCCGCAAGAACGAGAGCCGTGAAGATTACTACGTGGGAGGGCGGCGCATTTCGGCCGGCCACGTCGGCATGTCGATTGTCGCCACCGACGTGGGCGGCGGATTCTCGATCGGTCTCGGCGGCTTGGGCTTTGCCATGGGGCTTTCCGGGAGTTGGCTGCTTTTCACGGGGCTGGTGGGGGCCTGGGTGTGTGCGGTGGTGATGGTCCCGCGGATCAAAGGGCTGGACGTGGAAGCGGGCCTTTTGACCTACCCTGATTTCCTGCGTCTGCGTTACGGCAAGAAGGTCGCGGCCGTGGCGGCGATTATCTCGGGCATCGGTTACCTCGGCTTCACCAGCGCCCAGGTCCTGGCGGGAGCCACGCTGGCGGCCGGCAGCGTCTTCGCACACATCACGTGGGCCGACCCGTTCAAGTTGTCGCTGTACCTGATGGCCGGGGTGATCCTGATTTATACCGTGCTGGGCGGACTCAAAGCGGTGATCTACACCGACACGCTGCAGTGGATCATATTGTTGGCGGGACTGTCGCTCTTCGGGTTGCCCTTCGCCTATCGAGAGGTCGGTGGCTGGGCGGGGATGTCGAACGCTTTGCCCAAGGAATTCTTTCGGCTCAACAACGTTTCCTGGGTGCAGATCGTCAACTGGTTCGTCACCATCATCCCCATCTGGTTCGTGGCCATGACGCTGTACCAACGCATCTTCGCCTGTCGCGGCGTCAAAGAGGCCAAGCGGGCCTTCTTCATTGCCGGTCTCCTGGAATACCCGGTCATGGCATTTCTCGGGGTCTCTCTGGGCATGATGGCACGAGTGGTCTTCCCGCTGGCGAAAAGGGAAATGGCGATGCCCATGTTGTTGGGCGAAGCGCTTCCCCCCGGGGTCGCCGGCATTGTAATCGCCGCGTACTTTTCGGCGATCATGTCGACCGCCGACAGTTGTCTGATCGCCTCTTCGGCCAACTGGGTCAACGACATCGTCGGTCAGTCCGGCCTGAAACTTTCGACCCGTGGGTTCATGCGGCTCAGTCAGGTTGTTACGTTGGTGATCGGGGTCTTGGCCTTGCTCCTGGCCAGCGCTTTTAGCACCGTGCTGGATCTGATTTTGCATGCTTATGCTTTCATGGTCTCGGGACTGCTGGTACCGACGCTCGGAGCGTACTTCTGGAAACGCAGCCGGCCCGAAGCGGCGCTGCTGAGCATGATCGGCGGCGGTGGACTGTGCCTGGTTTTGACGTTTATGGAGACAAGCCTGCCCTGGGAGCTTGATCCAAGCTTGTTCGGCATTGTCTTGTCGCTGGTTTTGTTCGTGGGTGTTTCCTTGGTATGCAGTTGGAAGAACAGCCATGCCTGACGTCATCGAAAGGCTGGGCGATTCCTTCATCCAGCATGGAGCCGACAGCGACCGCATCTACTTGATGAAGCTCAATCCGGGCGACGTGCCGACGATCCTCGCGCGGCTGGAGCAACTGGCTGAGACGAACGATTACGGTAAGATCTTCGGTAAGATTCCCGTCCCGGACGCGGAAGCGTTTGCCCGGGCGGGCTATCGCCAGGAGGCCGCGATTCCGGGGTTTTTTGAGGGACGCATCGACGTGGCGTTCATGTCGCGCTTTCGCAAGTCCGACCGGAGTCGAATCTCAGATGAGCAGCGGACGGCGACCGCCCACGCGCTCGAAGTGGCGAAACAGAGACGAGGGGCTTCCATAGACCGCTCGAAAACCGACTATCAGGTGCGAAGACTCCACGAAAAAGACACGCTGCAATTGGCTGCCCTTTACCAAGCGGTTTTTCCCTCGTATCCGTTCCCCATTTTCGACCAGGAGTACTTGTGCGAGACGATGGCCACGCACATTCGCTATTTCGGGGCGTTCGATAGAGACCGCCTGGTTGCCGCCTCTTCGGCTGAGACCGACCCTGAGGGTCGTAACGCCGAGATGACTGACTTCGCCACCGATCCGAACCATCGCTGCAAAGGGCTGGCCGTGACACTGCTCCGGGCCATGGAAGTGGACATGAAGGCCGCCGGCTTCGCGACGCTCTATACGATTGCTCGCGCCGTCTCAGTTGGCATGAACGTTACCTTCGCCCGCTGTGACTACCGGTTCGGCGGAACACTCATCAACAACACACAAATCTCCGGTCGTATCGAATCGATGAACGTCTGGTACAAGAATCTTGTCATATCCAGTTGATAACGAGGCGGATGTTACGTCGCGCGGCGCTGCCTTCTGAAGTGAGGTTTCTTGCGGGACAATCCCATTTCGAGAAATGAGCGTGCGCCGCTGCGTTATTGTGCCAGAAGGGCGTCTCGTGGACGTTTCGAGCGTTTGTGCGATGATATTGTTTCAGCGTGGCTCCCCGCGTTCGGGGCAGATAGCCTCTGGGGGGCCGTCAACCATGGGCCGGTACGGGCAGCACACGAAAATAAAGCGGGATTGATGCTTGACAACCTTACCGGTGTAGGACAATCTGTAACGGTGTTTCTGGTGCGGGGCCACCCGCTTGGCACTTTGATGGTTCGAGTAAGGAGGTCTATCATGGCACGCTTGAACACATTGCTATCGGCCGTATGCCTGCTGGTTGTACTGGCTTTCGCCTTGCCGGCCGCGGCCTACGACCAGCCGTTGGGGCTGAACCTCGGCTTTACCAGCTTCATGGATGGCGGCCCGCCTGCCGGCCCCGGATGGTATTTCACCGAATACATTCAGTTGTACAACGGCGACCATCTTCGTGACTTCCCGCCGGCGCCGCACGGCGATGTCGATGCCTGGGTCAGTCTCAACCAGCTCATCTACCAGTCCGATCAGCCCTTGTTGCTCGGAGGCAAGTGGGGCCTCGACGTAATCGTGCCGCTCGCGTGCATCGACGCCGACCCCGCCGCGCCGGACAACGCCGCCGGCGTGGGCGACATCCTGGTGGGGCCCTTCCTGCAGTGGGATCCGATCATGGGCGCCAACGGTCCCGTGTTGATGCATCGTGTCGAGCTGCAAATGATCTTCCCCACGGGCAAGTACGACGACGAGAAGGCCCTCAATCCGGGCGCCAACCACTACTCGTTCAATCCTTACTGGGCGGCTACCTGGTTCGTGACGCCGAAACTCACAGCCACCTGTCGCGTGCACTACCTGTGGAACGCCAACAACAACGACGCCTTCTCCCCGAGTCCCAGTCTTGTCGTGGACAACCGGCGGCCGGGCGAGGTCTTCCACGCGAATTTTGCCACTTCGTACGAAGTGATGCCCAAGCAGTTGCGCGTGGGTGCCAACGGGTACTATCTGAGGCAAATCAGCGACAGCAAGTGGAGCGGCCCCGGCCTTGCGACCAACCCCAGTGAGCGGGAGCAGGTCTTCGGTGTCGGCCCCGGCGCCATGTGGAGTTTCTCGAAGGACATGCACCTGTTCTTCAACATGTATTTCGAGTCGCACGTGAAGAATCGCCCCGAGGGCGAGCGCTTCAACCTGCGCTTCGTGTATCACTTCTAACAAACTGAATTGATTTCGGGGACGCGATCTCGTCTCCCGGCTCGCTGCGGGGGCAGCAGCTTGCGGGATCATGTCCCCGCGGTTTCCCTTTGACCGAGCCCCGTCTCGGCGCGCCCGGCGTGTCCGCAACCGGCGACGCCATGGGTTCGGTTCTCGTCTTCGGCTCGGGGAGCTATCTTTCCGGGCGCACCTGCGCCGTGTCAACGCGGGAAAAAGCTTGCAAATCAGCCGGCAGTTTGCCATAATACTCTGCAAATGAGTTGAGGTATGAAGGCGGGCTGAGAATTGCCATCATATCTCTTTGCGTCATCATATTCCTTTGATTTGCCATCATATTGCCCCGCCTTCCGCCGCCGATTGAGACGTCCAGGTTCATTGGCATGGTCTTTTGCGAAAGGGGAGTGCGATATGGGTACGCACAGCGGGTCGGGCAGTCACAGGATCCATCGCAGCAGCCGGTTTTTCGCCGAGCATGGGTATTTGGAGGTGCCCAGTCTCGTGCAATGGATGGCTACGTTGAAGTGCGGGCTTGCCTGCGAGCATTGTCTGGCGGTCAGTCGGGAGTCGGGTTTCTCCGATATGCCTCTGGAGGAGGTCGAGCGGCTAATTGACGAAATCGCGGCCCTGGGCGTCGCCGAGTTCCTCCTTACCGGGGGCGAACCCTTAGCACGCGAAGACCTGGCGGAGGTGATTGCCTACCTTGGCCGGCAGAAGGTGAACTGGACGCTGAACACCGCGGCGCTGCCGTCGCGGCAGTTGTGCCAAGTTATCGCTCGACACCGGCCCGGCTTTGTGGCGGTGAGCCTCGATGGTCCCCGTCGCGTGCACGATGCCTTCCGAGGCAGGGCGGGAGCCTGGGACGAGGCCATGGAAGCGATTCGGTTCTTCACGTCGTTGGAGGGCGTCCGGGTCTGCGTGGGCACCACCGTTACCCGCCGCAATTACGATGCTCTCGACGAGACCTTCCATTTGGTGACGGCCAGCGGTGCCGACCAGTGGGGAATTCATCTGCTCGTGCCCGAGGGCAGGGCCGCCGAGAGACCCGACCTGTTTCTCTCCCGCGCGCAGCTCAAGAGGCTCATCAAGTTCGTCGCGCGAAAGAGACAATACTTTCGCGTCGAGATGGCCGACGAGATCGGTTACTTGGGATATCTCGAACCGTTGGTGAGAGATGTCCCGTTGCGGTGCGCCGCCGGCAGGTCGCAGTGCGTCGTTCTGCCCGACGGGGAGGTGGTCCCGTGTACGACGCTGGACCGTTCGTGCAGTGCGGGCAACATCTACCGGCGGCCCCTGCGTGAGATATGGGCCGAAGGTTTTCAGAACCTGCGTTCGTGGCAACCGACCGGCAAGTGCAAGCATTGCGAATATGCCATGGCGTGCCGGGGCGGTTGCTGGTTGCAGCGCAAGTCCGGTACGCAGTGCTTCAAGGAGGTCTGGCACGTACCGGCGGCACTCAAGACGGCGGCTGGCATTGCCGTGTGCCTGGGCGGTATGGCGGCCTCCGGCGACGCGGCGGCGCTGCCTGCGCCCGGGCCCGCACAGGACGTGGTGAAGAGCGTCGTCCTTGACGATCCGCCTCGAGGCACACCGGTAGCCGGCGACGTGGCCCCCGTGTACCTGGATGAGGCGATCATGAAGTTCTACGTTGAGCTGGCCGCCGCGCTGGAGCCGGGCAGCTACCACCCGCCGCGCGAGGAGGTGGATTGTAATGACGTGGCCTGCCGCTTCTTCGAGAGTTTTAAGGACGGGACGTTGCCCCAGGACGTCTCCGAACGCTGTGCGATGGTGTGTGACGCCCTGGCGACCGAGCAGAGGTCGCTGTCTCTCATCGCTTTGCTGTGGCGGGCGGTGAGCGGGCCTCTCTTCGAGACGGACGACGCCGATCCCAACCAGGGCGGGCCCGCATACAGGATGATGACGGGGCCCCTCCTTGAAACGAACGGCGCCGACGAATATTCGGATTTGGAAAGGCAGACGATCCGCGATACCCTGGCTGCTCTGGAACATAAGGCCCGCAAATGGCGTCTGGAAATCTTCGCCGAGAACCTCGATCCGTACCTGAGTGACGGAAGACAGGTGCGTCCGCCCCACGGCGTGATGAGCAAGGCCGGACCGCGGCCGGGGGACTATGAGTTCTGGGGTTTGTCGAAGGATATCAATGAGGAGCGCTGGGGCGTGGGGGACGTTCCAGATTCGCACGAGGCCGCGGTGACGTACCTCCTGGAGCATCGCTACGCCGACCAGATGGATCTGACCTTTGACTTCTCGGAACCGGGCTCTTTCATCCGTTATCGCGGCGGCGAAGGCGAGTTTGTGAGTTCTCATATTGGCGACATCTATACGGGCTCGCACACGATGGGAGTCTTCGACGTGATCGCCACGACCGAAGACGTTGCCTTGTCGTTCGAGTTGAAAGGAACGCTCAGACTTGCCTCGCGATACGACGGGACGCGAGAGCACCTTCTGAACGACTGTGACGGCCAGCAGGACATACGCAGGACGTGTCCGGTCTTGCTCGCGGGAGGGCGGGAATATACGTACGTGGAGTTGCTCAACGCCGTTTACGACTACGAGCAGCGCAGCAGAAACCTGCTGCTCGAGATGGCCTATGACTGGATTCTGCCCGAGTCGGTGGAGGCGTGGAACCAGGAACTTTCCGTGGTCGTGGCCGTCTATGAGAACGAACCGCTTCTCTGGCCGGCCTTGCGCGAGATCATCGAATCCGATCCCCTGGAGCCGCCCCTCGTACTCCGCGGTGAAGTCAGAGAAGGCATTTGGTCGGCCGATCCGAACGAGGTCCATCGCAAAGCCGTGCTCAAGGATATCGACTTCTGGATGTTTTGATGGACGCGCGGGCTACCGGTGCGATAATGGAGCGCACGTCGGTGACATTGTGCGGCCCGGCGGTCGCCAGTGCCGCATTTCATAAATCGTGCAACGATAGATTGCTTCGCTTCGCTCGCAATGACAGGGGGTGCCCCCGTATGTCATTGCGAGGAGTCCCGGTGCGCCGGGAAAGCAATCTCCTCCCGCATAGTCGCGGAACTTGCGAAATGCGGTAGTAGGGGCTCGGTCATCGGGTCAGAGCATACGTGCCATGGAGAAAGCTGCTATGAAGGTTCTAGGTTGTGTTCTGGTGGTGGTGTCGGTCGCTGCGGTGGGGCGGGCGGAGGTTCTCGAACGCGGGCTGATCCTGGACCTGGACGCCGCTAAGGGTGTGCAGGTGGAGGCCGGCGACCGCGTGGCCAAGTGGAGCAATCAGGTCGCTTCGTTTGCGGCCCGGGATTTCGTCAAGCAGGACAAGGGCCGTAAGGAAGCCGGCTCGGGTCGTCCGACCCTGAAGAAATCGGTCGCCGCCATCGGAGGCCATAGCACGCTGGTCTTTCGGCGCCAGGAGCTGGTTTGTCACAGCGAAGATGCGTTCGACCATCTCATCACCGGCAGCGGCTACACGTGGCTGGCGGTTATGAGTGTGTACAAGCAAGTCGTACAACTCAAGGACGTCAGCTCGTTCTTTGGTAACCTGAGAAATGGCGGCAACTACGAGGGCATTTGGGGCAACGTCACCGACGACAATCGCGTTTGGATCGGCTCGCGCAACGGCATCACTTTTGGTCGGTGGGATAAGAACAATCCGATGGTCCTGGCGCCGAAGCCGTTGCAGGAGAGTCGCTATTACGTCGTCGCCGGTCGCATGGGCGCTGGCACGGGACAAGTGAAAATCGAGGCTTTTATCAACGATGTCAAGCCCGTGGCGAGCAAGCCCTTCCCGGTCAATCCGGCCGCCAATTCATCCAGGTTGGCCATCGGCCAGGAGCGCGACGCCACCAACCATCCGGGCCGGGAGTCCTTCGACGGCGAAATCGCGCGCTTGCTCATCTACGAGCGCCCCCTCACCGACGCCGAACTGCGACAGACGTTGGCTCATCTGAAGAAGACCTACGCGATTGTGCAAGACTGAGCGCACCGAGGCCGCATTTCCGGGCGATTTCTCCAGCCGCGCTCCCGTTGTCTATGTGGTGCATGAGGTATCCTCACGTCCTGCGGCTGTCCGTAAACAGGAGAGCTCTCGCGTGGCGTGTGGCAGCGTCAAGCGTCAGCTTGGCGATGGCGGACTTCTCCATTTCGTGGGCCGATAGCGGTTCCTCTGGCGTTGCGCCATCGCCAAGGCCTGCGGCCTTGACGCTGCCACCCGAGGAGATGACGCGGGACGGTGTCCCGTGTCGCAAAACCTGCCTATACACGAGTGCGATGGTCGTTTGGTGTCCTGTCTCAATTCTTTAGAGCGTTGTCATGCTGAACGAAGTGAAGCATCTGGGCCGAGAAAGAGAAGCCAGCATCGTACCACAAGGGACGTGCGATGGCCGTCCCGGCGCGCTGGGATTCACTCCGCTCAGGATGACAATCATCATGTGAGAAGCGACGCAGCACGAGGTTCCGCTGGCGTTGTCTCAATTCGTTGATTATACTGGCCGAGCAAAAGAGCGCTATGGATTTGTCGCGGGACAACGTGGTTTCGCAGATCGTCTCCCGGCTGGGCCGCTCCGACGGGGGCCCCGTGAACGTCGAGGGGACCTGGGGGTCCTTTGCGCGCCTGCTGGCGGCGCACCTGTCGCAGAGCCTGCATCGTCCGATCTTGCAGATTTGTCCGCACATCGACGACGCCGACCGGGCGTATGACGACCTCAAGACCCTGGGCGCCGAGCGCGTCGATCTGTTGCCGGCCTGGGAAGGCCAGGAAGAGCTGGCCGATGCGACGGACGAGACGCGGGCCGAGCGGCTGCGTGTCGTCTCGCTGCTGTCTGATGCGGAGGGAACGCGGCCTCGGGACCTGGTTCTCACCGCGCCGGTGCAGGCGTTGTGCCAGCCCGTGCCCAAGCCGGCGGCGGTGCGAGAGAGTTCCCTTTCTCTGAAACGCGATGCGACGGTATCGCCCGAGAGCGTGGCGGCGTGGCTGGTGGACAATAATTTCGAGCGGGTCGACGCGGTGGATTTGCCCGGCCAGTTCGCCCGGCGCGGCGGCATCGTCGATATCTACGCTCCCCTGACCGGTGAGAAGGTTCTGGCGGGTGCCGGCGCCGACGAACGCTCCGCCCGGGATGCCCAGGCCATCCGCATCGAGTTCTTCGGTGATACAATCGAGAGCCTTCGCGAGATCGATCTGGATACGCAGCGCTCCACCCAGGAGATTGAGTCTCTCAATATCGTGGCGGCCGCCTGCGGGATCGCGGTCGAGCAACGCGAGCTGTTCGCCAACGTCTTGCCCAAGGACACCATCGTCATTTTTGAGGAGCCTGGTGACGTCGAGGAGGTGGCCAAGGTGTTTCTCGCGCGGGCCGAGGATGCGGGCCGGCTTTATACCTGGGCCGACATTTACCATTCCCTGGCCCGTTTCGCCCAGGTGCACATTTGCCGGTTCGCCACGGGCGCCCCGAGCGAGTTTCTCAAGCTGGACGTACAGAGCATCCAGCAATTCGAGCGCAAGGCCACCTCGCTGTGGGCCGGACACAAGGCGGCTCTCGAAGAGCTGGTCGACCGTGCGAAGGAGGGCAGTCGCGTTCGATTGTATTGTGAGAGCCCCGCCGAGGTTCAGCGCGTCACCGAGATCATCAAGGAAATCGACAGCGCTGTGCCGCATCGCTTCGAGCTGCCGCTGGGCTACGTTCACCAGGGATTCGTCGTAGCGTCGTTGAACGCGATCATCGTCAGCCATCACGAGCTGTTCGGTCAGTACGCCGTGCGCCGCCGACAGCGGCCCGTCCGCGCCACCGCGCCGGTCGATACGCTGGCCGACTTGCAGCCGGGCGACTACGTCGTGCACGCCTCCTACGGCATCGGCAAGTTCCTCGGCGTCGAGACCATCGAGGAAAAGGGTGGCCGGGCCGAGTACCTGACCATCGAATATGCCGACGCCGCCAGGATCCAGGTCTCGGTCCAGAACATCGCGCTGGTGCAGAAGTACATCGGCTCCAGCCCGAAGCGGCCCAAGCTTAGCAAGGTCGGCTCCAAACGCTGGCAGAAGCAGAAGGACAAAGTCGCGCAGTCCGTTCGCGACCTGGCCGCCGAGCTGTTGCAGGTGCAGGCCAAACGCCAGGCCCTCGGCGGCATCACCTATGACGACGATTCGAGCTGGCAGATGGAGTTCGAGGAGTCGTTTCCGTACCAGGAGACGCCCGACCAGATCGGCGCGATTCGGGAGATCAAGGCGGACATGCAGCAGCGCGTGGCCATGGATCGACTGCTCTGCGGCGACGTTGGATACGGCAAGACCGAGCTGGCCATGCGAGCGGCGTTCAAGGCCATAGAAGGCGGCAGGCAGGTCGCGGTGCTGGTTCCCACGACGGTTTTGTCCGTCCAGCACGAGCGGACTTTTACGGATCGCTTCGCCGATTTTCCCGTCACGGTCGAGGTTCTCAACCGCTTCAAGACGGCTCGGCAGGCCAGGGACATCGTCGCCCGCGCCCGGGCGGGCAAGGTGGACGTGCTCATCGGCACCCACCGGCTGCTCAGCGGCGACGTCGGCTTCAAGGACCTCGGCCTGCTCATTATCGACGAGGAGCAGCGCTTCGGCGTCGAGCACAAGGAGCGGCTCAAGAAGATGCGCGTCGACGTGGATATTCTCACGATGACCGCTACGCCCATCCCGCGCACGCTGCACATGGCGCTGCTTGGGCTGCGTGACATCAGCTCGCTGGCGACGCCGCCGCTGGACCGGCGCAGCATCGTCACGCAGGTGACCGCGTACAATCCGGACATGATTCGCAAGGCGATCTATCGCGAGCTGAATCGGCAGGGCCAGGTCTTCTTTCTGCACAACCGCGTCAAGTCGATCCAGAAGAAGGCGTGGGAGATTCAGAAGCTGGCCAAAGACGCCAGGGTCGATATCGCGCACGGCCAGATGGGCAAGCGCGAGCTCGAGGACGCGATGATCAAATTCGTGCTCGGCGGCACGGACGTGCTGGTCTGTACGACGATCATCGAGTCGGGCCTGGACATCCCCAACGCCAACACGATCTTCATCAACGACGCCGACCGCTTCGGCCTGGCCGAGATGCACCAGCTTCGCGGCCGGGTCGGACGTTACAGGCACCGGGCCTACGCCTACATGCTCCTGCCCAACAGCCGGCCCATCTCGCCGGTGGCGGCCAAGCGGCTCAAGGCCATCGAGGAGTACTCGCACCTCGGCGCGGGTTTTCGCATCGCCCTGCGCGACCTGGAGATTCGCGGCGCGGGCAACATCCTGGGCCCCGAGCAGTCCGGCCACATCCAGATGGTCGGCTACCAGATGTACTGCGAGATGCTGGCGGGCGCGGTCCATGAGATGAGAAACGAAACGGTCGAGCCGATGCCGACGACGACCATCGACCTGGGTTTTGCCGTTTCGATTCCGAAGAACTACATCGCCCTCGACCGCCAGCGTATGGACGTCTATCGCAAGATCGCGGTGGCGCGGACGGTCGCCGACGTGCGGCAGATCGAAGCCGAGCTGAGTGACGTCTACGGCCCCCTGCCCGATGACGTCACGCGGCTGCTGGAGATCGCCGAGCTCCGCATCGCCGCCGCGAAGTGGGACATCCAGAGCATCGTCGCCCAGGCGCCCCCGAGCCGCTTCGCCCCGCCCAGCACCAAACGAAACCTGATCTTCTCCTTCAAACAAGACCCGGGCGACAAGGCCAAAACCCTCTTCGCCAACATCAAAGCCGAACTCCGAATCCCAGACCCCAAAACCATCTACCTGAACCTCCCCCCCAACTACTTCGAACCACCCACACTGATTACCATCCTGAGAAGAATCTTTGCGGAGAAGAAAAAATGACTGAGACATCCACCAAGCCCTCTCGCCCTCAGTTTCGAGTTTCTTGTCTAACGGGCACGCTTGTTATCCTGATCGCAGTGGCACTCTTTCTCCTTCTGCTTTGGGGGCCAACATGTGTACGCCCGCAGGAACTGTCGCCTTCGGTCGTGTGCATGATGAATCTGAAGGGGCTTGGGTTATCACTTATGCTGTATGCCGAAGAGAATCGAGGAGTGTATCCACCGCATCAGACGTGGTGTGATTTGCTCGCAGATGGGTATATCGCCAAGAAGACTTTTTGTTGCCCGAAGGCAAAAGCGGGGCCCTGCAGCTACTCGATGAATCCATATGCCGATCCAAACGGCGCTGGGGATGTCGTGTTGTTGTTTGAGAGCAAGCCGGGCTGGAACCAGTCTGGCGGTCTGGAGTTGCTGACGACGGACAATCATGGTGGCCGGGGCTGCAGCGTTGTATTCGTCGACGGCCACGTCGAGTTCGTAAAGGCTGACCAGATTGTTGGATTGAAGTGGGTCGATGACGAACATTTGCCGGAGGCGTTGCAGAACGCGCGGCGGCCGGGGGATGATGCGCAGTTGCGGTACTGGTTGGAGAATATGGTTTGGTATCATGGGTTTACGACCGGGGAGGTGCGGGCGGCGACGGGGTTGACGGCGGGGGAGATTCGGGCGGCGCAGGAGCGGTTTGATGTTTGGCCGGGGAATCGGCCGGCGCGGGAGGCGGATGCGCCGTTGCTGGTCTTGCCTTATCCGGGGGGGCGGCATCCTCGGATCGGGTTTCTCGACGGCGCCATCGATCCGCAGCGGGAGACGAAGTTCAGCGTGTTCACGCCGTGGGACCCGAACAGCTACGCGGTGCTGGATATCCCCGAGGCGCTCTGGTCGAACCTGGGTCTGACGTACCTGGCCCATACGCACATCGATACGATCTGGTCGAAGCAGGGCGTCGAGCTCAAGAAGCTCGAATGGAACCGCCACCCTGATGGCAGTCTCGACGTCGAGCGGACGCTGCCCAACGGCCTTGCCTTCGGCGCAAGGGTCCGCCCCGCGCGCGACGCCGTGCACATGGAGATGTGGCTCAGGAACGGGACGCAGGAGAAGCTCACGGACCTGCGCGTGCAGAATTGCGTCATGCCCAAGATGGCGAAGGGATTCGCCGCCCAGACGAACGACAACAAGGTCCTCACGAATCCCTACGTCGCCTGTCGGTCGGACGACGGCAAGCGCTGGATCATCACGGCCTGGGAGGGCTGCTATCGGCCCTGGGCGAACCCCGATTGCCCGTGCTTTCATTCGGACCCGCAATTCCCCGATGCCGAACCGGGCCAAACGCACCGCCTCCGCGGCTGGCTCTCGTTCTACGAAGGCCAAGACATCCAGGCCGAATTCAAACGCATCGAAGCCACGGGCTGGACCTCAACGGCCCCGGTCGAGGTCCGGCGAAACTGAAAGGTCTGAAAGGGCGCCCCGGCTGTCAGGAACGCCCAGACGGACGTGAGCCGTTGTGCGAATCGATCACGCCTCACGCGGTCGCGGGCGTGTACGGTTCGATCGATTTGAGTTCCTGCCGATCCCGCTCTTGAGCGTGGTGCAGGTCCCAGCGCAACTGGAGGTCCATCCAGAAACTGGATGACATCCCCAGGAACTTCTCCAGGCGCAGGGCCGTACTCGGCGTCATCCCCCGACGGGCATTGACGATCTCATTGATCCTCTGGTACGGGACATGAATGGCCTGGGCCAACTGTCGCTGCGTCAGGTCCATCGGCTTGAGAAACTCCTCCAGGAGCATCTCGCCCGGATGTGTAGGAGCACGATGTGTGGGTATGCGAATCATGTTGTTGCACCCCGTGACGTCCAATTCTCGTTCAATGATAATCTGCGATTTCAACCTCGTCCGGCTCACCCTCGACCCAGGTGAAGCAGACGCGGTACTGGTCGTTGATGCGAATGCTGTGCTGGCCTTTCCTTTCGCCCTTGAGCGGCTCCAACTGATTGCGGGGCGGTATTCGCAGTTCCTTCAAAGAGCGTACGGAGTCGAGCTGGTCGAGCTTTCGCACCGCCACGGGCCACAACGGCCGGGGACAGGTGCGACGAGCTTGCGCCGTGTTCCTGCCGTTGAACACGTCCTCGGTCCCGGCACTCTTGAACGACCGTATCATGGTAACATGATAGCACGGAATTCATGCTAATGCAAGTCTGTTCGCTGAGAATTCTATCAAACCACAGGTCCTTGGCCGCGTATAATGGGGCAGCGTATCGAAGGAGTGTCGTCCGCTGTAATCGAATCAGAGTAGGAGAGAACCGATGTGTAGATTGACGGGCAACGCAATTGTCACAGTCCTTATTTCCCTCCTGATTGTTGTCGGTGCTTCGGTGCCTGTCGGGGCGGCGCCGGAGAAGGTCCGGACGTTGGAGATTGGGGCGAAGGCTCCTGATTTTCTTTTGCTGGGGGTTGATGACAAGCTCCACCGGCTCAGCGATTACGACGGGGCGAAGGTTTTGGTGATCGTTTTCACCTGCAATCACTGTCCGACGGCGCAGGCGTACGAGGGGCGTCTCAAGAAGCTGGCGGCTGATTACAAGGACAAGGGGGTGACGCTGGTGGCGATCTCGCCGAACGACCCGAAGGCGGTGCGCCTCGACGAGCTGGGCTACACCGATCTCGGGGATTCGCTGGACGATATGAAACTGCGGGTTCAAGACAAGGGGTGGAACTTCCCGTACCTCTACGACGGCGACCGTCAGGAGGTTTCGAAGGCGTACGGCCCGATGACCACGCCGCACGTGTTCGTCTTCGACCAGCAGCGCAAACTCCGCTACGTCGGCCGCGTCGACGACAACGAACGCCGGCCCGACCAAGTCAAATCGCGCGACACGCGCAACGCCATCGAGGCCCTGCTGGCGGGCAAGCCGGTCCCTGTCGAGAAAACGAAAACCGTCGGCTGTTCCATCAAGTGGTCTTCCAAGCGAGACTCGGTTGAGGAAGCGTTCGAGCGCTGGGCCAAGGAGCCGGTGACGGTGCAGGAAATCGATTTGAAAGGCGTCGAGAAGCTGGTCGCCAACGGCGGTGACAAACTGCGTGTGATCAACGTCTGGTCGACGCGCTGCGGGCCCTGCGTGATCGAGTTCCCCGAGCTGGTCGAGATCAATCGCATGTACCGCCGCCGCGACTTCGAGATGGTGAGCGTCAGCGTCGACGGCCCGAGGCAGAAAGACCGGGTCCTCGCCTTCCTGAAGGATAAAGAAGCGTCGTTCAAGAACTACATCTTTACCGGCACCGACACCTACGCGTTTATCGAGGCGGTGGACCCGCGCTGGCCCGGCCCCATCCCCTACACGCTGATCGTCAAGCCCGACGGCGAGGTCCTCTACCGCCACCTCGGCCTGATCGACCCGCTCGACGTCAAGCGCACCATCGTCGAGTACCTCGGCCGTACCTATAAGTAGCGACGGCGCGTGCCGCATTCCGCAAGTTGCGCCACGGGTGGCAGCGTCAAGCGCCAGTTTGGCGATGGGGGAGTTGTCTGCTGCGTGTGGCGCTATAAGAGCCCTGGGCGTTGCGCCATCGCCAAGTCCTTTGGACTTGACGCTGCCACCCGTAGCTTTTCGCAATGACAAATGTGTTTTAGCCGTGTCATTGCGAGCGAAGCGAGGCAATCGATAGCCGTACGGCTTGTGACACGCGGTGGGTGGCAGCGTCAAGCGCAGCTTGGCGATGGGGGACTTGCCTGCTGCGTGTGGCGCGATACGAGCCCCGGGTGTTGCGCCATCGCCAAGTCCTTCGGACTTGACGCTGCCACCCTTAGCAGCCCAGAGTCGAAAACAACGATGCCCCAAAATTTGCACAGTTACCCTCCAGTGACGGTTCTTTTCCCGCCTGTTGACGATGTGCAGGATGATGGGTAGACTCCCTGCATGTGTGTCCCGCATACGCAAACGCCTTGTCAAGATGTGGTTTCGGGAGGATGAATCGTTATGAACGCCAGAAGCGGAATTTTCGTGACAGTGATCCTGGCGATGGTCTTTGGTTGTCCCTGCGGCGGTCTGGTGTACGGCGCCGACGTGGACGAGGCCATCCGCAAGACGCGTATGGGTACGCTGGTCGTTGAGGCCTCCCCGGGCGCCGAGGTTCGCGTGGAGCAACTCCGCCACGAGTTTTGGTTCGGTGCGGCCCTTGCCAGCCAGGTGTTCGCCGGCTGGGCAGATCCCAAAGACGCGGCCCAATACAAGAAGGTCTTCCTGGAGAACTTCAACGCGGCCGTGACCGAGAACGCCCTGAAGTGGCACGCGATGGAACGTACCCAGGGCCAGGTGGACTATACCATCGTCGATGCGATTCTTCGCTGGACCGACGAGCACGAGATTCCTCTGCGCGGTCACAACATTTTCTGGGGCGTTCCCAATCGCGTTCAACCCTGGCAGAAGGCCATGGACGATGCCACTTTGCGCGCGACGCTCAAGGCCCGCGCCCTGGATGTCGGAAAGCGATACCGCGGCCGGTTCGCCGAGTACGACCTGAACAACGAGATGCTCCATGCCAACTACTACGAGGATCGCCTGGGCTCGCTGATTACGCGGGACATGGCCGCCTGGGTGCGGCAGGGGGACCCGGACGCGGTGCTGTATCTTAACGACTATGATATCCTGACCGGCCGGCGCCTCGACGATTACATCGCTCACACTCGGCGATTCCTGGACCAGGGCGTGCCCCTGGGAGGCATCGGAGTACAGGGACATCTGCACGGGGATTCGTTCGATCCGGCCGCCCTGGAGAACGCACTGGCCCGCCTGGCCGAGCTGAAACTGCCGATCTGTGTCACGGAGTTCAACTTCCCCGGCCAGCGATCCAAGCATTACCGCAAGCGCGGCGTGCGACTTTCGGCCGAGGAGGAACGGGCCAAGGCCAAAGCCCTGGTCCAGTACTACCGCATCTGCTTCGCCAATCCCGTGGTCAAAGGCATCCTGATGTGGGGGTTCTGGGAGGGGGCCAACTGGATTCCCGTATCCAGCCTGTACCGCCGGGACTGGTCCGCCACGCCGGGGGCCGAGGCCTACCGCGATCTCGTGTTCAAGCAGTGGTGGACGAAATGGCGCGGGCGGGCCGACGCGCAAGGCCGGTGCGAGGTCCCCGCCTTCTACGGCAGGTATCGCATCACCGCGGACGGCAAAGAGACGCTCGTCGACCTCAAACGAGCCGAGCGAACCAGGTCGGTTTCGTTCCGGCAGTAGCGCCACGATCGACCCGCTCGACGTCCAGCGCGTCGTCGTTGCGCCATCGCCAAGACCTGCGGTCTTGACGCTGCCACCCGTCGGCCGCCAAAGAAACGGTATCCTGATGGCGCAAAGCGCACACATTCTCCAGCGGTGTCTCTGAAAATATTCTGGCGTGTGGGTGGCAGCGTCAAGCGGCAGCTTGGCGATGGGGGACTTGTCTGCTGCGTGTGACGCTATACGAGCCCAGGGCGTTGAACCATCGCCAAGACTTGCGGCCTTGACGCTGCCATTCGTCGGAGCCTGCTGATTGTGGATATCGAGGCCGCCGAGAGGGCCAAGCGAGCCCGCCGGTGAGCGAGGCCATCGCTGCGCCGGTGGCGGCGGGAGCTGTCGCGAGTGCGGGCCCAGAGGCTTACGCGCCCATTGGCGCGTCGGTAAATCGCGATTGCATTCTTTCCCCTTTGCCGGTAGCATGGGCTCCGCTCTGATTGGGCCCGGACAGGGGACCGGCCCGTTTCGCATTTTACGAAGGATCAGGAAATGGCAGAACACGAACCGACGCGCGAAGAGGCTTTCGCGCTGTTGACGCAGTACAACGAGAACGAATCGCTGATCAAGCATGCCCTGGCGGTGGAAGGGGTGATGCGATATTGCGCCCGCAAGCAGGGCCAGGACGAGGAGATGTGGGGTGTGATCGGCCTGGTTCACGATCTGGACTACGAGCGGTATCCCGAGCAGCACTGTCACAAGACCGAGGAGATTCTGCGGGAGCACGAGTGGCCGGAGCAGTACATTCGGGCGGTTCTCTCGCATGGCTGGGGCATCTGCACCGAGGTGGAGCCGCAGACGGATCTGGAGAAAACGCTCTTCGCCATGGACGAGCTGACCGGGCTCATCGCCGCGACGGCGCTGGTGCGGCCGAGCAAGAGCGTTCTCGATATGAAGCCCAAGTCGGTGAAGAAGAAGTGGAAGGACAAGGCCTTTGCCGCCGGTGTCAACCGGGATATCATCACCAAAGGCGCCGCGATGCTTGGCGTGGAGACCGGTGAGCTGATCGAAGATGCGATCATGGGGATGCGCGAAGTGGCCGACGAGATCGGCCTCAAGGGCGTCACGGGCGATGCATAAGCGAAGCGCCACGATATCGAGGACATTCTCAAACTCGGAGATGATTGGCTGATGCAGGAAGCTACAAGCAGGAACACGGGCGAAGGCTGCCGGATCGGGCCGGCACGAATTGCGGCATGCATCGCGGTGCTGGTGCTGTCGGTGGCCGGTTGCCAGGACAACAAGAAATCCGCCCTGACCGAGGCGGAGATCGAGCGCCTGACCTTTGCCCGCAAGCCCAATCGCCCCGATACGCTCATCGTCAGCGGAGAGCCGATTACGTGCGATCGCATCACCGACTCGCCCCCGGAAGAGGTCGCCTCGGGACCGACCCTGCAAGAAGAGCTCGTGGAACGGGCTCAGAATGGGACGCTGGAGCAGTTTCTTCAGTGGGCGCGTCCCCGGGTGGGGCGGCGGCTGAACAATGAAATCACCAGCGTCGTTCTGTACACGCGGGCCCGGCGGGAGCTGGGGGAGAAGGTCGATGATACGCTGGACCAGATGGCCCAGACGGAACTGCGTCGATTCGTCCTCGAGCACGGGGGCAACAACGCCCAGGCCGACGAGGCCCTCAGGGAGATGGGACGGACGCGAACCACGTTCAAGGAGTGGAAGAAGCGGCAGATGCTCGCCCAGTACGCGGTCTCCTCGAAGCTGGCTCGCAACCGGCCCATCACGCACAGCGAACTGCTGGAGACGTACAGCCGGATGAAGGACGAATCGTTTTTTCAGCCCGGCCTGATTCAATTTCGGCTTATCGACATCCAGATTGTCAAGGTCGAGCTGACCGATCCGAACGAGGATCCGTTTGAGAAGGCCGAGGCGCTGGCTCAGGAGTTGATGGAGAAGATCGAGGCCGGCGCGGATTTCGGCGCGCTGGCCAAGGAATACTCCCACGGCTATCGCAGCGCGTTCGGGGGGCTCTGGAAGCCGCGCGATCCGGAGGCCATCGCCAAGCCCTACGACGTGCTGGTCGAACGGGCCGAGGATATGGAGCCGGGCGAGGTGGCCGGGCCGATCAAAACGCTCGAACGCATCTTCATCATGAAGTTGGAACAGAAACAGAAGAAAGGCTATCGGCCGTTGCGTGAAGTCCAGGACGTCGTGGCCCAGCGGATTGTCAACGAGCGTCGCCGGGAGGCTCTCAAGAAGCTCGACGCCGAAGTGGCCCAGCAGGCGGCCCTGGCGGATACGAACGGCTTCGTCGACACCTGCCTGGAGAATCTTTACCGCACCGCCAATGAATCGGCGAGCGAGCCGCAATAGCGGCGTCTGGGCTGAAAGAACGTCATGGAAATCATCGCACATGGGATCGACCTGGTGGACTTCCCCCGCATCGAGCAGATGATCGAGCGGCACGGGGAGCGGTTTCTCAACCGCGTCTTCACGCCCGCCGAGCAGGCGTATGCCCGGGCCAAGCGAAACAGCATGGAGACATACGCGGGCCGTTTCGCCGCCAAGGAGGCGGTGCTCAAGCTCGTCGGCACGGGCTGGCGGGGCAAGATCGCCTGGACCGATATCGAAGTGACGAACAACGAGGCCGGCCAACCCGGCGTGACGCTGTCCGGGGAGGTCAAGGCGATCGCCGAACGCCTGCGTATCGGGCAGATTGGCATTAGCATAACGCATACGGCCAACTTCGCCATCGCCTCGGCCGTGGCGCTGACGCAATCCGATGAAACCTGACCATTTCGACTGCATCGTGATAGGAGGAGGTCACGCGGGCATCGAGGCGGCGCACGCCGCCGCCCGGATGGGGGCCCGCACCTGCCTGGTCACACTGAGCAAGGCCGCGATCGGCAGGATGAGCTGCAATCCGGCTATCGGCGGTCTGGCCAAGGGACAGATGGCCCGCGAGGTGGACGCCCTCGGCGGGCTGATGGGCCTGGCCATCGATGCCACCGGCATCCAGTTTCGTCTGCTCAATCGCTCCAAGGGTCCGGCCGTCCGCGCCCCGCGCGCCCAGGCCGACAAATACCGGTACGAGGATTTCATGCGTGCGGCCCTCGAACGAACGGGCGGTCTGACGATTGTGGAAGCCATGGTCGCGGAGATATTGACGCAGGGCGGGCGCGTCACCGGCGTACGCTGCGCCGACGGCGCCGTTCTTTCGGCGCCGGCGGTCATCCTGACGACCGGGACATTCCTGCGCGGTCTGATGCACATCGGGACCGAGCAGTTCTCGGGCGGTCGGTTGGGCGAGCCGGCGGCGGACGAGCTGTCCGAGAGCCTGGAGCGAATCGGCCTGCAAGTGCAGCGGCTCAAGACGGGCACGCCCGTGCGCCTCGACGCCGCGACCGTCGATTTCGACCGGCTCGAGATTCAACACGGCGACGCCGACCCCGTGCCGTTCTCGTTCCTGACCGAGCGCATCGAGCGTCCGCAGACGCCGTGCTGGATCACCTACACGAACGAGCGGATGCACCAGCTTATTCGCGACAATATGGACCGTGCACCGTTGTATACAGGGCAGATTCAATCCACCGGGCCGCGCTACTGTCCGAGCATCGAGACCAAAATCGTGCGCTTCGCCGACAAGAGCCGCCACCAGGTCTTCCTGGAGCCCGAGGACGAGGCCCGCACGACGATTTACTGCAACGGCATCAGCACCTCGCTGCCGAGGGATGTGCAGCAGGAAATGCTCAGACTCATGCCGGGCACCGAGATCGCGCGGATCGTGCATTACGCCTATGCGATCGAATATGACTACTGTCCTCCGGTGCAGTTGCAGCCGAGCCTGGAGACCCGGCGGATCTGCGGGTTGTACCTGGCCGGGCAGATCAACGGGACCAGTGGCTATGAAGAGGCCGCCGGGCAGGGCATCGTCGCCGGCATCAACGCCGTTCGCAAGCTCGGAGGCGCCGAGCCCGTCGTTCTGGGTCGCGACCGGGCGTACATCGGTGTGATGATCGATGATTTGCTCACGAAGGGGATCGATGAGCCGTACCGCATGTTTACCTCGCGGGCCGAATACCGCCTGGCGCTGCGCAGTGACAACGCCGACAGAAGGCTGACGGAAATCGGTAGGGCGGTGGGGCTCGTGGACGCCGGACGCTACGAGCGGTTTCAGAAGAAACGGCAGGACATTGAGACATTGAAGACGTACCTGACTTCGACGCGCCGGGAAGGTGCGAGCCTGTGGGACTTGTTGGGCCGGCCCAGGAGCGAACTGGCTTCGCGGGTTTCCGAATTGCCCGAGGTCAGGGCCGCCGGCTACGGGCGCGACATTGTGGAAGCGGTGACCGTCGATGCGAAATACGAGGGCTACCTGGCCAAGCAGGAGCGGCTGGTCTCCCTGCAGCGGAGCCTGGACAGCAAGAAGATTCCGGCGGGCCTGGATTACGCCGGGATCGAGCACCTGCGCATCGAGGCCCGCGAGAAACTCATGGCCTTCCAGCCGGCCACGCTGGGCCACGCCTCTCGCCTCAGCGGCATCACGCCGGCCGACATCACCGTGATCCAGGTTCATCTGAAGAAGCACGGCGCGGCCAAACGCGCGAGCGACGAAGCGGAACCATAACGCCATGTTCGATTTATCCGACAACGTGTACAACTCCCGGGTGGGCCGGAGCGAGCCGAAGTTCAAGCTCTGGCGGTCGGCCGGCTTGTTGCTGACGTACAAGTGCAATGCGGCGTGCGAGTTCTGCTACTATCACTGCTCGCCCGAGAAGGGTGGCCTCATGCCCGTGGAGACCTGCATCGCGGCGTGGCGCTCGTTGAAAGTCCTCGCCGGTGACAAGGCCAAGATCCATCTTACCGGGGGCGAGCCGTTTCTGTACTGGGACCACCTGCTCGAAATCCTCCGCGCGGGCAAGCGGCAGAACCTCGGTCCCGTCGATCTTCTCGAAACCAACGGTTTCTGGGCTGCGGACGAGCGGATCGTTGCCGACCGGGTCGGCGCGCTGCTCGAACTCGGCGTCCAGCGGTTGAAGGTCAGCATCGATCCTTTCCACCAGGAATATGTGGACATCGAGCCGGCGCGGAGGCTGGCCCGCGTCGCGAAGCAGATGTTTGGCCCGGATCGCGTCCTGGTCCGCTGGGAGAAGTATGTCGATTGCGGATTGCAGATTGGGGATTGGGGATTGCAGCAGTTGCGCGACAAGACGTATGTCCAAGCATATCACGACTATCCCTTTCGTTTCACAGGCCGGGCGGCCGGGCACTTGGCCGAGTTGCTGGCTTCGAAGCCGGCGGGCGCGTTTGCCGATGCCAATTGCCTGCCCGATTTTCTCGGCGCCAAGGGCGTCCACATCGACCCGTTCGGCAACGTTTTCAGCGGCACGTGTAGCGGCATCATCGTTGGCAACATCCACGAGACGCCGCTGGAGGAGCTCTGGAAGCAGTTCCATCCCGGCCGGGGCGACCTGGTCGGCACCTTGTGCCGCAACGGCCCCCACGGCCTGCTCGATATCGCTCGAGCCCTCGGCTACCGGAATCGCGACGCCTACGCCGGCAAATGCCATCTTTGCACCCACATCCGCCAGTTCTTGCACCAAAACGGCGCCGAAACCCGCACCATAGGCCCCCCCGAATGCTACCGCTAAGCCCCGACCAAGAAATTGGCTTCGTTTCGCGCACGCCGACAGGCCGCACGCGGCCCAAGCCGCCTGAGAGCCTGGAAACGGCAGTCGAGCCCCGAAAATTGGCTTCGTTTGACACGCACGTCCGGGCAAAGCGACCGGCCCCGCCTCGCGGCCCCGCAGCCCGTCCGGAGGCGAAATTGGGTTCGTTTTGCACGCCGGGCCGGGCAGCACCCGTCTGAAGGGCCAGAAACGGTGCCTGGCCCGGGCAAATTGGCTTCGTTTCGTGCACCCGGGCGAGCCACACCCCCGGCCAACCCCTCCTGACGGTCCAAGAAGGGCGGCAGGCCCCCGCCGAATTGGGTTTGTTTTGCACACCCGTGCAGGCCGCATCCCGGCGCGACCCCGCCTGGCGGCCTCGAAACAGCGGTCGAGGCCGGAAAATTGGCTTCGTTTGGCGCGCACGCCCGGGCAGAGCGACCGGCCCGCGTTGCTCCAGGGGCCCGTCCGCGGCCAAATTGGCTTCGTTTGGCGGAGCAAGGCAGGCGACAGACCGGCCGAATCCCCTCTGATGTCCTGGAAACAGCGGTTGGGCAAGACCGATTGGGTTTGTTTTGCACCGGGGCGTGGAACACGCCGGCCGAGCCTGCCTGACGACTCGGAAACGGCGGTCGAGCCGCAGAATCGGGTTCGTTTGGCACCGCGGGTCGGGCCACGGCCCGCCCAACGGTCCGGGAAGGGCGTTCGGGTTCGGAGAATTGGGTTCGTTTGGCGCAGCGGGGTGGGCGAGGGACCAGTGAAATCCCGTCTTGTGGTCTGGCAGCAGAAATCGGGCCAGGCACATTGGGTTTGTTTTGCGCCGGGGCGGGCAGATTGGGTTCGTTTGGCGCCGCGTGGCAAGATTCCGGACGCTGCGTGGGCCGGTCCGGCCGGAGCGGCAGGTTGTTTGGGCCAAGAATAGGATTGTGGGATATACTCCATTTGTCTCTGTCTCACCCGTCGCCGGCGGCGCTGCGGACACAGCTTTTTGCGCCGGGACCCGCCTCGTCAGCGGGCCCATACCCGGCCCGGCCACCCCCGCCCGAACCCGCACGTCCTTAGCCGCGACGTCTTGCATATGATGAACTATGTTGGGTAATTTGTCAATAATAAAGCGCATTTTTTGCCCGCTCACCAGGCCGGTAGTGTCCCAAAGGCCCCTTTTGCGCGGCTATAGCCCACAAGTGTCGGATTTCGGTCAGAGCTAGGTCAAAATTGCACGAATCCCCCCCACTCCCGCCTCCGCCCAATGCTCAATCGTCAATTTCCAATCCGAAATCCTCATTTCCCCGTGACAGCCCGTGCCAATCTGGCCTCCGTTGGGATCGTGGGTATAGGTGGTTCGGTCCCCCGCTGCGAAACAGGTACCGCACACTGCCAACTGCCTGGGTTGCTTTGTGTCCCCCAGCGGAGGTACGTGGAATCGCCAATCGGCTTTAGGGGATGTATAGGGCGCCTGAAAATTCTTGGTGGTTGTACGGCATCAAAACACGGTCCGAATTGACTCGATTCCGAGCTTGTACGCAGAATTTAGGTGTCACGCTCTTAGTCAAGCTTGCCGCATTTGCGGCAAAGCTTTAACAGTACACAAATCGATGCGGGCGTTTCATTTAATTGGTGCTATAGCTCAATCGGCACGAGGTTCACCCGAAGACGCGTGCGGAGAAAATATGTGACCAGGCTAACTTCGCCGACCTTGACCGCATGAAGCAGCAGCTACAATCCCAACAGTAACCATCATTCCTTTGCTGATCCATACCATCGCCGGGATGTGATGGTTCTCGCCTACAATTAGTAGCAGGCTACCGCCGAGTACAAGACCTAACATGAGTAGACCACTTTTCATATCGTACCTATCGACCATCAAGAAGGGGGTGGCTCTGACCGCTTAGGACAGAGCTGTACACGCCCAACGCAAGAAAGGCAGAAAAGGGCGACTACCAATTCCTTCGTGCGTGATAGAAAGCCTTGTGAGAACGCAGTCTGTCAACCTTGCATTGCTGTACCCAATCATCGGCACTACAGTGTGACCTCTCCCCCCGCCCCGTTTCTTGAGCACTGAAAAAGCGATTCCTTCTTCTTTATGTGTTGGACAAGGAGTCTAATGAACCGCTTGACCTCCGCCTCTTCATACACATAGTTTGGACTTGCCAGAGGGTCTATGCGCTTGTCAAGCTCTTTCAGAAGGATACGGAGCCGCTCTGTTCCCACGCGCAAGAAACGATGGTGCTTATCCTCTCGCTTCACTTGCGTTGAGCCGCAATCTGGGCACTTGTGAGTGGCTTCCGGCCTGAATGAAAACGCCCCGTATCCTCGCTTCTTACCACTGTAATCACATTTTTTGCACACATACATTGGACCTGCTTTCATTTTTCCCATTGGTATGTCCTCCCTTCTATTCAACATTCGAGGAATCTGCCGCACGAAGATCACGATTGCCCGCCATAGCTGCCGATCAAGATGAGAAGAAACAGGAACACGACCACAAAAACAACCCACCCAATAAGGGGAAAGGCTCTCTCCACGGTATTACAGGCCACCTCGTCTGGGGCTCGAAAGGAAACGACCGTCCGCCTCGGATGAGACCGGGTCGCGGTTTCTTCTCTGTCACCGCTTTTGGCCTTTTCATTATCTTCATCGCCGTCCGCCGAGTGAGTATATGGCTGTCTGGCTTGGACGTTCTCCCGCCTTTCCGCCGTATGGGCCGCTTCCTGCGATTGGGTGCGCGAACCTGTAGCGGTCACCTCCGCATTGATTGCCTCGATGGGTAACTCCTTGAGCAATCTATAGGCCGTCTGAACTTGAACGAATTTCTTCGCCGCCCAGGCCTTCTCGTCAGCGTCAGTTGCTTTGTCCGGGTGGAACCTCTTGGCCATTCTGCGATACGCTTGGACGATGTCGCTCTGGGTCACCGGGCGGCTGAGCAGCAGTTCGTCCAAGGCGATTTTGATGTCCGTTGCTATAGCTTTCAAATCAGCGTCCTTCCCCGACAAGAAGTGCGTGCAGTTTCTTTGCCGACTCTGCATCCCGGTCCTTCAACATTTCGTATTGCTGCAAAGCCAAATCGTTCTCGCCCACTTCGACATATGCCCTGCCGAGGTTGTAGTGGGCGTCCGGGTTGTCCGGGGAGAGCTTAAGGCTGAGTTGATAGCGATCTATTGCCTGTTTCCAGTTCTGTTCCCTGGAGAAAAGGTTTCCCCAACAGAAAAGCTCGTTAGCGATGTGGGGGAAAATCTCCATGGCCTTCCGAAAACTTGCCTGCGCCTCGTCCTCTTGTCCGGCTTTATCGTAGCTGATCCCCAGATTCAAATAGCCGTACGCAAGGCATCCTATAGCATGGCTCTCATTTGAATCGAGGCGTATAGCTTCTTCGTAGGCATCAATTGCTTTCTCATACTGTTCGTTGTCGATGTAGGCGTCGCCAAGATCGATCCATCCCCATACGTCAGTGGGGACTATCCGTGCCGCTTTCTCATAGCAGTCAACCGCAGCCTCTGGGTCGTTGACATCGTAGAGGTAGACATAGCCCATAGCCCTGAAGGCCCCTGCGTCACTTGGGTCAAGTCGAATCACCTGCTCGAAGCTTCCAATGGCCTGTTTTGGCTCATCGGCGTAGCTGCACGCCATCGCAAGGTTGTAATGGGCGTTCGGATCATCGGGGTGCGCTTGCACAACCTTCTGGCAAGCGACGACTTCCGCCTTGTCGTAGGCCTTGTCGCCCGCATCGCATTGCCCATAGCTGTAATACACGTCACCGAGAAGGTCATAGGCACGTGCAGAATTTGGAGCCACCTTCACGACCTGCCGCAATGCCCCAGCAGCGGCACGGGGAAGACAATGTGTCTTCCAATCCGCCGCCCACAGAACCACAACACCCAGAAGAATCCATAGCTCCGCTTTCAGTAATCGCTTTGTCTTTGGCATTTTGGGTTCCCACTACAGCAATTCTTTTGAAGTTGTCCTGAACGCGGATTTAGTCAAGCGCTCGATAGACTTCCTTCTGCTTCACATCGCTTGCCTTCGCGATTCCGGGATAGAACCGCTATCACACTCCACAACACCAAGTCAGCAATTAAATAGAACACAGAAGCGATTGTGAAAGACTCTACGAAGGAGCTGTTCCCTCCACAGCGGCTGACAGCCAGAGACAGGAAAAGCGCACCCAACACCGACACAATCAGGAAAGACCATCGCAAGAACCGTCTGAATCCGTCACTTGCGGACCGGGAAATGAGACACACTGACACGAGGACCAAAAGGCTGATTGGGCAGTATGTTCCGAGTAGCATCAGAAGCCCGCCTTCTGTACCAGTTTGCGTGGCGAGTCTAATGATTCGTTCCTGCTCGTATGAGGGTGTCTTCGCCCAATCCCGATTTCCTAACAATTGGCAGAACGCGCGTCCTCGCGCGGCATGTCGGTGGAAGTTATAGAAACGCGGTGCCGAAATCAGCGACAAGAGGGTTACTGCTGTGATGGCCACTACAGTTCGTGTCTCGGCTCTTGGTGAGAACATACTCATTGATGGAACCCTTCCGCATTCGTAGCTTCAACATAACCGCCCGCCTCCATCGAGCACGCTCCATTTCCTCTGCCATTCCCATCGGCTTTGGCGAAGTGACTCTTAACCAAACGATAAAATATTCAGGGGCATTTTCATAGGGCAACAGGCGTCTGTCGGGAATGCCAAAATCGCATCCATACGGCCTACAAGTTGATTCTATTTGCCTCTGAGGTTTTTCAAGGTATGGCTAAAGCCGTGTTTCTGGGCGATAAACAAGGGCAATTGGTGTTTCATGGCCTCGTCGAAGAAACGCCGGAACAAATCGATCGCAATCGTGGAAACTTAATTTGTGAAGTAAAAGGGGCGATTTGGCTTTTATTGACGGTGATAAGCAGTCCATTCATGCATTATTGGGAGCGAGAGAAGTGTTACAGCGGTTGGGGGGGGGGCCGAGAGGAAGGACGTGTTTCGTTGGCCATGCAAAAACGTCCGAAAAGCGGATAGAGCGGGGGGCGGTCCGGCCGGATCGGCAGGTTGTCTGGGCCAGGAATAGGATTGCGTGGCATACTCCATCTGTCTGGGTCACACCCGTCGCTGGCACCGCTGGGGACACACTTTTCACGCCGGGGCCCGCCTCGTCAGCGACCCCATACCCGCCCCGGCCGCCCGCGCCCGCACGTCCTTACCCGCGACGTTTCCTTCAGTATGAACGGTTTACAGAAATTTGTCCATAATAAAAGATACTTGGCTCATTCGGTTGTCCGATACTTTTGGATCCACAGCAGGCAACGACCGGAGACGCTGTCCCCGGACCCCTGGCATTTTTCGCTTTCCGCCAGCAGCATGATAGGAGCATCGTAGCGTGGGTTGCGGCGGCGCTCGGGGTGCTTGCCGGCAGAATCCTATCCTGTCCAGCAGCGCATTCCCCGGCGCGCCGGGGCCAGGGTCGTTCGTGCCAAGGGACAAGTCAGCCACGCTCTTCATGTCATTGGTCCAAAGCGGCAAATGCCGGGGGTTTGGGGGCAAAGCCCCCAAGAGATACGGAAGTACCGGAAAACCGGATGAGCCAGATACTTTTCTGGCACGCCGTCCCGGAGGCCGGCGATACCGTTTCGTACCGCCGGGCGAAGCTCCTATGAAAAACGGTGGATCAGAGAGCCAGAAAATGTGGCAATTGAGCAATAATGGCAATGAAAGGACCGTCCTACTCGTAACCGGGGTAGCTCTGCCACGCGAAGGTTGCCGGCGCCGGATATGTTATAGCTTTGGACGATGGGCACTATTCCTCCATTATCTCGGCCGAGATCGGGGACACGTGCCGGTATATTCAACTCACCGGGACCAGGATGGATTACTGAGCAGAATGGCAAATATGAGGTAAGGAGACAATTATGTTTGGCAGAACGAGTGTGTGGAACCTGATTGAAACGAACGTCCTGCTACAAGTGATTTTCGTTGTGTTCGTGCCAACTTGTATCGCATGGGGCGGTGATTGGCCGCAGTATCTGGGCCCGGACCGAAACTCGACCTCGCCGGAGAAGGGCATTTTGCGCTCCTGGCCTGAGAATGGGCCGGAGGTTCTATGGACTGTTGCCGTTGGCGTCGGTTTCGGGGGACCTGTTATCAAAGACGGCAAGGTTTATTTGCTCGACAGGGATGATAAAGTCGGTGATAACCTGCGGTGTTTTGACCTTTCGAATGGTAAGGAACTCTGGAATTTTGCCTATGATGCTCCCGGATCTGTGATGTTTCCCGGCTCGCGAAGCGTCCCGATCGTTGACGGCGATCACGTTTATTCGTGCGGCCACAACGGCGATCTGTACTGCATCGATCTAAACACGCACAAGCCCGTCTGGAAGGCAAACGTGTGGACGGATTTCGGCGGTAAACCCGCAAGCGGCACGTCGGGTGGATTTCGATCACGCGGACCCGGCAGTTTTCCCATCTGGGCCATTACGCAGTGCCCATTGGTGTACGGCGATTTGCTGATTGTTGCCTCGCAAGCTCCTGAGGCCGGCGTCGTGGCCTATGATAAACTCACCGGTGACGTGAAATGGAAGACGCCCAATCTTGGGAATGAATCCTATGCCAGTCCTTCCGTTGTGAAAATAGACGGAAAAGACCATGTGGTAATGGTTATTTCATCTACCAATCCTTTTGGAAACCGAGGATTGCCTCAGACTCTGGGCAACGTTGTTGGAATCGAACCCCTTACGGGGAAGATCCTCTGGGAATACAAGCAGTGGGAATGCCATATTTCGGTGCCAAGTGCTGTTGATGCCGGTGATAACAAGGTGCTTGTTGTTGGTGGATACGAACTCGGCGCAACGATGATACAGGTCGAGAAGAAGGCAGATGGCAGCTACGGCGCAACAGAACTGTTCACGACCGAAGAATTCGGCGATCAAACCAAACCGCCCATACTGCATAAGGGTTACTTCTATGCTCAGTACGGAACCAACCGTCGGCGTGACGGCCTGACGTGTATGAGCATGGACGGCAAGATCATGTGGAAGACAAAACGTGATCCGGCCTTCAACAAAGGAAGCATGATTCTGGTTGAGGGCCTGATTCTGGCCACCGATGGTGCGAAGACTTTGTATCTCATCGAGCCCAATCCCTCCGGATTCAAGCCCCTTGCCTCAGCCGAGCTACTTGGAGAAGCAGGCACGAATAGTGAAGGCATTGCTGCACGAGTGGGAGGTCCAACTCAGAACTGGGCGCCGATCGCTTTGTCCGATGGCAAGCTCCTGATCCGAGACCACAGCCAGATGAAGTGTGTCAAAGTTGCTGAGTGAGAGATTGCATTCATGACGATTGCTCTGAAGGACCGGGCCGGAAGACAGGTCATCGCCCACGGCATGGGACTGGTGTTGATATCACTTGTCCTTCACGCCGGCGCTGAAATCAGAACGGATCAACTCACCAATCCGAACGTCGCAAGCGCCCCGGTTTCTTCGGAACCCATCCTGAAGGAGTGGGCCGGTTTCCGGGGCCCGGGCGCCAACGGACATGCCGCTCACGCGAATCCGCCCCTGAACTGGAGTGCAAAAGAGGGTAGGAATATTCTCTGGAAGACCAGGATACCCAAGCATTGTATGAGTTCCCCCGTGATTTGGGAAGATCGGTTGTTCCTTACCGGAGCTGACGATTCAACCCGCCAGATCTATTGTTACGACACAGGCACAGGTAAGCTGCTCTGGCAGCATGATGTGTATGGCATTCCCGGATCTCCTCCTGACGGCAAGCTACCCGATGTACTGGACGAAACCGGATTCGCAGCGCCCACCGCGACAACAAACGGTCGATACGTCGCGGCTATTTTTGGAACCGGTGAACTCGTCTGTGTGAATATGAGGGGCCAGCGAGTCTGGGCTAAACATCTGGGGATTCCCAAAAACCACTATGGCCATGCTTCCTCTCTGATAAGCCATAGGAATATGCTGTTTGTTCAATACGATCAGACGAAGCACTCGCAGCTTCTGGCGTTTGATCTGGCGTCGGGCAATCCTGTCTGGCAAGTCACACGAGGCGACATTTCATGGTCATCTCCCATTCTCGTTGACAACAAGGGGAGGATGGAAGTGATCCTGACCAACAGTAAAGCCGTTGATAGCTATGATCCGAGAAACGGAAAGCTTCTCTGGCATGTGGACTGTCTCGACGGAGAAGTCGCTTCTTCAGCCGCTTATGCTGATGGCGTAGTGTTTGTCGCCAGTGAGGGTGCAACTGCTTCAGCTATTGATGTCGGTAGCCACGCTTCAGGGCCGAAGATTCTCTGGCAATGGGAGGAGACCCTGCCCGACGCTGCCAGCCCTCTGGCCACAGAAGATTATCTAATTCTGCCGACAGCGTTTGGCGTCATCAGTTGTCTCGACGGGAAAACGGGAAGAGTCTTCTGGGAACATGAATTTGATGACGGCTTTTACAGCTCTCCCATCTCGGTGAACGATCGCGTCTACATCATCGACCTTTCCGGGACCATGCAGATCTTCAGGATGGACGACAAGTTCGAACTACTCGGAGCTGCCACGATAGGGGAAGATGCCTACGCGACACCGGCTTTCGTTGGTGACAGGATTTACATAAGAGGCCTGACTCATCTGTTCTGCATTGGCCAGCAGAAATGAAAGAGAGTCTGCTGTATTTCCGAGTATGTCACCGTAGCATCATCTTACAGTCACATGATCGCTTCCGCTCCGTTCTTGCCACACGGGCGATGATTATTGAAAGGAGTGGTAAAAGAAGGCTCAAATAGCGTTGACGGCAATCGTTCTGATGATTTTCGCTGGCAGCAGTATCGCTGCGGATGGGCCGCAATGACGCGGGCAAAACCGGGACGGAAAGTCCGCGGAGACAGGCCTGCTCAAGGAATGGTCGCAAGACGGCCCGCCGCTGGCCTGGAAGATCGACCAACGCGGCGGCGGCTATGGCGCTCCGGCGATGGCCGACGGACGGATCTTCGGCATGAGCAACCGTGGCGATCCGCCCGCCGCCGAGATCGTAGGTGTAAGTGACTTGGTTCCCCGCCGCAAGAAAAGTACCGCACACCCACCTCTATTTTCCTCAATGAGTTTCGCCCGCGGTATAACACGATTCAGCCGCACTGGGTTTTGATTCCGCCGGCGAGCGGAGCCCCGCTGACGCCGTACCATGGGTACGTCACACAAAACCAGAAGAAGATTTTTTACTTGAACTGGGTACCAGGACAGGCATTATGGAAAAAGAAGTGTTGCGCCCTGGTTACGTGCGGTGGAATGGGTGACTGTCGGGAACCATTTTACATAACAGTCCTTCTTGGAATCTCGGTTCTGGACGTGTTGGGCCAAGGAAGAACTGGGGCAGTAGGTCGCCACCGGGGCAGTCTGAAATGGAAGTAGGCATCAGAGGAAGGGAAGAAGAAAATGACGAAGCGCCGGATCAAATCTTTGGTAGCCTCGCGAGATCCGAAGCGGATTCTCAAAGGAATTATCGAGGCGGATGAGGGGACCAGTATACGCATCATTTGTGCGCTTGGTATGAATGACAATTTCTCGTGTGGCCGGGGACTCCTCTTATATGAGAGACCTGGCGCTTCTGAGCTTGCGAAAATGGCGTACACAGCGACAGGTACACTGGCAGGACCGTTCCGCTGCAACGCGTGTGGCTTTTCCGTGAACCTTGGTCTCGAGTACCTGGAGGACAGACTCGACAAGGGGGAACTGGGTAGCCCTCCTGCCGAAGGGGAACCGGGGTACATAGGCCTGAAGATTGCTGAAGATCGACTCGCCTTCCTCGAGGGACGGGTGACTTTCGACTCGATGCCCTTTCAGGATCTGTGTGCTTTATTCGAAGAAACGAAAGAGTCTGACGCATCCAATCAAATTTTGCTTGCGCTGGCCCGGACGGGCAACGCGACAGCCCTGCCAATAATAATAGGAGCCTTAGAGTATGAGTACGACATAAACTATGCTGATATTGAGGGAGTACGGGCCGCGCTGCAAGCATTTCCTGACGGGGCACGTCACCTCCAGGCAATGATCCAGCGAAAGCAAGAGGATGTCTCCCGGCCCTGCCGGGCGCTGGAGTTGTTACGTGAGCTTGACAAAGTGGATGCCCGAAAGCTACCAGGCACGACATCGCCCTCCAGGGTTCAAAAGGCGCGCGATACACTATGGACGAGAGTGCGGCGGTCGTTGCGTGGTAGTTCCAAGTTGGCCAGAGACCTGTTCGAAGGGATTTCGGAAAACAAAGCGCAACGGGTCCAGTCTGCCTTGAGAGGCGGTGCAGACCCAAACACGGTGTATGAACTTGGAAGAGCGGGCCTGCCCTACGTATCTGGTGCAGAGGAGGGCGAATCGGCACTGATGTGTTCTCTTCGGCTTCAATGCTCGATTGGTGTGGTGAAAGAGTTTCTTGATAGCAATGCTGATCCCAACTTCTACGACGAGAAGTGCGCGATAACACCCTTGCACCTTGCTGCGAGGCATCGAGACGCAAGAATCATTGACGTACTGATTGAAAGGGGCGCTGACGTGACCGTGGCGGATTGGAATGGCAAGACGCCCCTTCACTGGGCGAGTGGATTGGGAGGTTCTAAAGACAGTGTGGTCCACCTGCTTGCGGGGGGTGCAAACCCGGATGCACGAGACAAGAAGGGCCAAACGCCACTTCATGAAGCCGCCGACTGGTACGAGGACACGAGCAAGGTGATTGAAGCTCTGATCGAAGGAGGCGCCGATCGAGAATCGGTGGACGAATTCGGTCTGACGCCGGCGAGGTGGGTTTCTTCACTGGGTGAGGACAACGTCGTTCAGGCGAAGAAGGCCCTCCTGGAATAATTGCCGTAATGGTCTTTTCACGATAGGCCGAGTGCGTCGAGCAAGAACGTGAGCATCGGGTAGGAAATAGGGCTGGCCTGCACACCGGCGATGTTGGAGGCCCGTAGAGCCGGATGGCCCAGCCGGGATGCTCGAACGGGTGATGGCGGAACTTGCGGTTGGCGAGCAGGGTGTCATTGAGCGGCGGCGAGGGCTTGTTTTAGGGTTAGGGTTCCTTCGTAGAGGCTTCTCCCGGCGATGACGGCGGCGACGCCGATGGGTTTGAGGTTGCGGATGTCGTCGGCTTCCTTGACGCCGCCGGAGGCGACGACGGGGGTCTCGACCGCCTGGACCAGCTCCCAGGTGCGTTCGATGTTGGGGCCGGTGAGCATGCCGTCCTTGGCGATGTCGGTGTAGATGATCGCGGCTAAGGGCAGCTTGTCCGCTTGCGCGGCGAATTCGAGCAGCGTCTGGTTGCTGTCTTCCAGCCAGCCGTGCGTGGCGACCATCGCGCCGCGGGCGTCGAGGCCGAGTACGACCCGGCCCGCGAATTTCTCGGCCATCTCGCTGAACCAGTCGAAGTCACTGACCGCCTTGGTTCCGATAATGACGCGCGTCACGCCCATATCGAGCAGTTGGGCGATGGAGGCCTCGTCGCGCAGGCCGCCGCCGACCTCGACCTTGAGCAGGCCGAGCTTGGCAATCGCGGCGATGCTCTCGGTATTGACGGGCTTACCCGCCTTGGCGCCGTCGAGGTCCACGACGTGGAGCCACTTTGCCCCGTCGGCGGCGAACTCCCGCGCCTGCTCGGCCGGATCGTCCTTGTACGTGATCTGGCGGTCGTATTGCCCCTGTATCAGCCGGACGCATTTTCCGTCTCTCAGGTCAATGGCTGGAATTACATCCATCAGTCTACTCCTTGCGGCCTTTATCCGGCCTGCGAATGAACGGTTTTTTTTCGTCCGCAGCCCAGATCCTTCACTACGCTGCGCTTCGTTCAGGATGACAACGTTGCGGGTAGCAAACGCGTGGGTCAAGGACCCACCCTACAATTACATTGTGTTTCGTTCGGATTTGTAGGGTGGGTTCTTAGCCCACGCGTAAAGATCGGGCGTATACAACCGCGTGGGTTGAGAACCCACCCTATTCATGAAAGGCTGCCGGTTGTCAAGAAATATTACCCACTGGTTCATTCCTTCTTTGTTTTTGCATAATCGTTTGTTGGCTCGAGACTTATTGATGGTTCCGGTTCAATGGGCTCGCCGACAGGCCGGCCAGGGAACCAGCGTTGCGCGCGGCAAAGCCCGCGGCTACACACCCCTTTCGTCCTCCCCTTGAACCGCAATTCATTTTCTCTCGTTCGTGCACCGGTTCTGGACGCGATTCGGTCCACCTATTCATTTGTCTGCATGTCACAGGTCATGCTGGCCGTCGTTGTTGCCCGACGGTCACACGATCTCCTCCGGTGCGGGCGGCCCACATACAAAGAGGTCTCGATGCCGTTCAGGCATGGACCAAAGGGTGGCAGAGCTGGCCCGTTCCCGAACGAGAGGACTTCTGATTCTTGCGACGGCCCGGACGAACCGGGGGAGTCGAGCTGTACGAAACTCCCTTGGCCCAGACCACGTACACGACCTTCACCAGTTCCCGCGCCACTTTGATGTAACCGCGGTTGCGGTCTTTCCGCCCGCCCTCGGTGACCCGATCATACATCGCCCGCCACCGTCCCCCCGAACGGACCGCCCCGTGAGCGGCCTCGATAAAGGCCCACTTCAGCGTGCGGTTGCCCCGCCTACCCAGATGCCGACCCAACGGCGCCGCGGTCGGGTCGCCCTCGCCGGTGTCGTTCGCACGCGGTGCCAGGAGGCTGTAGGAAGCCAGACGCTTGTGATTGCCGAACCGCTCGATCCGTCCGATCTCGGCAGAGAACACGTGAGCCAGCACCAGACCGACCCCCTGGATCGTTTTGAGCCGGCGGACCAGGGGCGTCGTGGTCCATTGTCGGTGAAGGTTGCGTTCGATCTCGGCGAGCTGGCGACGAACGTGGTCCAGCAGCCTGACCTGCCCACGCAAGGCCTGCCACGCTTGCGGCGGCAAACCCGTCGGATTGTGCAAACACAACTTTGAGAGGAAGATGCGTCCCTGGCCCCCGAACAAATCGGAAAAATCGTGAAAGATCCCGTGCCGGTGAAACACCGCGTGAATCCGGTTCTTCACGCAGGTCTGCAAGGCGACCAGGTCCGCCCGAAACCGCATCTGCTCCCGCTGGTCCCGCACCTCCGGCGGGGCACGCCAGACCTCCCACCAGGAACTCGTCTCAAAGGGCAACAGACTGACCAGATCGGCATCCTTGTCGTTCGTCTTGACCCAGCCCCGGGCCTTGCGCATCTGTTCGACCTTGTAGCAGTTCGACAAGTGCGGCTCCAGCCCCGCCTCCTCCAGCAGATCGCTGAGCCAGCCCCAGCCGAACGACGCCTCCAGCACCACCGGCAATCCTTTCGGCCACTGACGCACACGCGCCCGTAGCCGCTCCCGGTCCCGGTGGTCCAGACGCTCCCGCCGCACCACACGTCCGGCCTCATCCCGAAACGTTACCTTGCTGAATTCGTAATGGACGTCCATGCCGTTACACGCTACATTGCAGTATACGTTTTTCATGACTGCCTCCTTTCTTGTCCTCAAGCATACCAGAGAACTCGACCGGAGGCAGCCTTTCATGGGATTACA
>Ga0272441_10001199_pt1 | contig 55596 bp, 48 predicted proteins | sample SSMProp6N_FD_193582 | JGI IMG/M metagenome (GOLD analysis project Ga0272441, IMG submission 193582) | Marine sediment archaeal communities from Little Sippewissett salt marsh, Falmouth, MA, United States - SSM-Prop-6N | ecosystem: Environmental > Aquatic > Marine > Wetlands > Sediment ...
GAGTCATGCCGTAACTCTCGATGGGCTGCGGGCCGGCAGACCGGTACTGGAGATTGAATTAAGTATCGGGAAATCACAATTGAAAATCCTTCATTGTCACTGGAAATCCAAGAGCCCGGGAGCCGAGTATACCGAAAATCTCCGATTGGCGGCTGCCGGGAAGATAAGCGATCTTCTGGAGCTGCATTTCAAACAAAGTTCCGCCGTTCCCGTTCTTGTGGCTGGAGATTTGAACGAGTGTATTGATGAATGGGATCTGCATAGCGGCAGCTATCTGACTGCCCTGATGCCGGAAAGCGAGCTCGTCTCCTCATGTGTCGAGGGACTGGCCCGTCCTCTGTATGTATCCGGAGGAAGGAAGGTTCCGGTGATGCAGAACGGGAAGGCTGTGCTGTTTTCGCCCTGGCTGGAAAATACGGATTTGGTGGGAAGTTATGCTTATCGGGATCGGTGGGAGAGGATAGATCATTTTCTGATGACCGCCGGCTTTTCCGACGGGGAAGGTCTGGATTACAGGGAGTTTGAAGTCATCGACGATCAGCGCCTGCTATCTGAAGAAGGCTTTCCGCTCAGGTGGATACCGGATCTGGAGCGGGGATATTCGGATCATCTGCCGATTCTCATGTATTGTGATTATTCTGAGCGCAAAGATGCGGAATAGGACAGGGCAGTCCGCCCTGACTGCTCAGTCGTCCTTTTCGAGCCGTTTCATCAGGGTATCGATTCGGCGATGACTCTGGCTGAGATTGTCAAACGAGTGAATGAGGTTTTTCAGATGCGTCGAGGCTGTACCCATGTTCCTGTCAAAAGTCCGGAGTTCTGTTTGTAGTTCGGAAAGATGGGAAACCATCTGTTCCGCTTTTTGGGAGAATCGGAATCCCCTCAGTCCGTAAGCCACCGTCTGGATATAGAGGAAGAGGGTTGAAGGGCTGGTGGGAACGACTTTCTGCTCCAGAATCCGGGCTGAAAGCTGGCTGTCTTCTACAAAACAGCGGTAATAGAGGCTTTCGGAGGGAATATACATGAGGGCAAATTGAAGGGTTCCCTCATCCGGCCTGATGTACTTGCCGGCTATGTCTCTGGCGTGATGCAGAAAAGTCCGTTTCACCTGACCCGGGATTTCCCCCGGTGTTTCTTCGTTATCCTTCGGAATCAAGGCTTCCTTCACGCTTTGAAGGGGGAATTTGGCATCGATACCGACCATGTACTGTCCGAGATGGATCACCGCATCGACCCTTGTCCCGCTGGAGAAACTGTATTGCAGGGTATAATTTTCATCCGGGAGCCAGTTTTTTAACAGTTCGGCAAGAATAGTTTCGCCGAGATCACCCCTCGTCCTGGGCATGATAAAAAGGGTGCGCAGCTCTTCGATGGTACGGGAGATCTGCTCTAATTCATGCAATCTGCCTTTCAGTTCACCGAGAGAGTTGGTTTCGGAAGACCCCCGGGATTTGATAAAGAGTAGAAAGATAAGTGCCAGAGTAATAAGAAAAAAGCCCGCAGTGATGTAAATAATCAGAGGATCCGGCATAAACCAAACTTCCCGAGGTACCAGGCTGCGATGTACTGAAGATACCGATTATCGAGTCTCAACTTTCCGGGGCCTGCTTTTCCGCTTCAGACTCTGCTTCAGCTTCCTGGGAGTTGACCTGATAGAATATGTGTTCCAGCTCCAGAGCCAGATTTACATTATGAATGGTAGTGCTGTAAGGACAATCGGGCCGGGTGCATTTGAGCTCCACCGGGGCGAAGTTCAATATTCCTCTGATCCCCGCGTCGATCAGTCGGTCCATGACCTTTGAAGCTTCCGAATCCGGGACGGTAATAATCGCGACGAGAATATCCTTTTCTTTGATATAATCTTCCAGCTCATCCATTGAATGGATGGGAATCCCGCTGGAAGTGCTGACTTTTTCAGGATGAATGTCAAAGCCGGCGATTATTTCAATTCCGTCGGTGTTGAATCCGCTGTATTCCATCAGGGCGGTACCGATTCTGCCGCAGCCGACCACGATCACCTGCTGCTGGCGGTCTCTGCCGAGTATTTTGTCCAGTTTTTCGATGAGAGTATCAATATTGTATCCCCCTCTCTTGTTACCCGGTAAGTTGAGAATGGAGAAATCTTTCCGTACCAACGCGGGTGTCACACTGATCGCGTCCCCGAGGTTATTGGAAAATACCCGCTCAAAGCCGAGGGCCTTGAGTTTGTAAAGCAGCCTTTTATACTTGGTAAGTCTGAGAATAAAATCTTTGTTCATACTTCTCCTCACTTCGGAAACTGGGATAATTATATAATAAATCACGGCTTAACAAAACATGATGGTAGCGTTCACGGAAATAAATGCTATAATGTAGATCGTGCATAATCTCCCGGACCATTATCTTTCATTAACATATGCTTTCTCAAATGAAGTGAAAATAAACTATAATAAAAAAATTATATGTGCTTTTCTTCACATTAACAATTTACATGATACTATTGGTTTCTTAAAAAATCAATTAAAACCTAAAAAAATCACAATATTTTCTTTTAATAGTGCATTTTTTATTGATTTTTTTTTAATTATTTATTATGATCAACTGAAAAAAAATCAATACAATTCCCTTGGCAGTGCGAGGGAGATATTGGAGGTTCCATGTCTATAGATGTCAAGAGCGAAAGCGAGGTAACCTTCTCTCAGGAATTGTTGGATCATATAGAAGCCTGGAAGGAAAAGCCGGGTAATCTCATTATGATCCTCCACAAAGTACAGGAAGAGTTCGGTTTCATCTCAAAAGAGGCGGCCAAAAAGGTAGCAAAGCTTATCAATGTGCCTTTGGCAAAGATCTATGGTGTTGTGACGTTCTATCATTTTTTCAAGCTGACAAAACCTGGCAAGCACAACATTCAGATCTGTATGGGTACCGCGTGTTATCTCAAAGGAAATGAGGATATCCTCAACGAATTGGAAAACATCCTGGGTATCGGGGTAAACCAGGTTACTCCCGACGGCTTGTTTTCTATCGAAGCGGTTCGGTGTGTAGGAGCTTGTGGTCTTGCTCCCGTGATGATCGTTGGTGATGAGGTGTACGGGAAACTGACCAAAGATAGACTTCCGGAAATTCTTTCAAAATATCAGGACAAATAAGATGCACAGGTCCATCTGTGATTTTGCACTGGATGTCATCCAGAACTCAATTGAAGCTGATTCCGAATTGATCGTAGTTGACTTCCATGAAAGTGATGACGATGTGGTGGTATTCGTTGCCGACAACGGACCGGGTATGAGCCCGGAGAAGCTGGAGAAGGTGAGGGATCCGTTTTTCACTGACGGGAAGAAGCATACCCAGCGAAAAGCAGGATTGGGACTTCCTTTTCTGGCCCAGGCTATCGAGCTCTCGGGAGGATCCTTCGAGATTGATTCACGAGAGGGACTGGGTACCTCTGTAAAATTCCGGTTCAGCAGGCATGAAATAGATACTCCCCCGATAGGGGATGTTGATACGACTTTTATTGCTGCTTTGAGTTTTCCCGGCAGTCACGAGATGGTTATTAATCGCAGTGATACTTCAAGAGCATCAGACTGTTCCTACTCCATTACGAGGTCGGAATTATCCGAAGCCTGCGGGGGACTGGAGACAGGCGGTGCTTTGAGTTTGGTACGGAAATATGTGCAGTCTTTGGAAGATGGCAGAGAGAAGAGAACGGAGGAGTCGAAGGACAGACTCAGGAATTGAGAAAGGAGTAAGAAGAATGGCAAAAATGACCCTTGAAGAGTTGAGAAAACTCAGGGATGAACAGAAAAAAGGGCTCACCCGCAGGGATATGGAAAATAAAGATACACAGATAATTATCGGAATGGGTACCTGCGGAATTGCGGCGGGCGCGAAAGAAACTCTGGATGCATTTATTCAGGAATTGGAAGAATGCGAACTGGATAATGTTCGGGTAACACAAACCGGCTGCATGGGCTTGTGTTATGTTGAACCGACGGTCGAGGTGATCGTACCTGATATGCCGACAGTTATCTATGGCAAGGTAGATGCGGAGGTCGCCCGTAAAATCGTAAGAAAGCATATAATAAACAAGGCGCTTGTGAACGACCACGTATATGACAAACCAGCTGCCGATATCGTTGACAAAGGAGGAGCTAAATAATGTCAGCTTACAATCATTATATACTCGTCTGCGGCGGTACCGGATGTGAAGCCGGAAAATCAGATCAGATATACAAGAACCTGATTCATGAATGTGAGAAAGTCGGATGCAAAGGAAAGACCCAGATCGTAAAAACCGGATGTTTCGGATTCTGTGAACAGGGACCGATTGTCAAGGTCCTCCCCGAAGAGTCTTTTTATGTACATGTCAAACCCGAAGATGCGAAAGAAATCATCGAGGAGCATATTGTAAAGGGCCGCGAGGTTACCCGCCTGCTCTACGATAAAGCTGAAAGCAAGAAGCGCGCCGCGATTGATGAAATAGATTTTTATCAGAAACAGTTTCGCGTCGTCCTCAGGAACTGCGGTGTTATCGATCCTGAGAATATAAACGAATATATTGCCCGGGACGGTTATGTCGGCCTCGAGAAGGCGGTTTTCGACATGTCACCGGAAGATATCATTGAAGAGGTGAAGAAATCCGGACTCCGGGGCAGGGGCGGAGCAGGATTTCCCACCTGGATGAAGTGGAATTTCACCAAGGGAGCTGCTGAACCGACGAAATACATTGTATGTAACGCCGATGAAGGCGATCCGGGTGCCTATATGGACCGCAGCACTCTGGAAGGTGATCCTCACAGTATTCTGGAAGCGATGACGATAGCCGGAAAGGCAGTAGGAGCCAGTTATGGATATATCTACATCCGTGCGGAATACCCCCTGGCTATCAACAGGCTCAAAATCGCCATGAAACAAGCCCGCGAGATGGGCCTTCTCGGGGACAATATATTGGGAAGCGACTTCAGCTTCGACATCGAAATCCGTCTGGGGGCAGGTGCTTTTGTATGCGGTGAAGAAACAGCCCTCCTTCGGTCCATCGAAGGTGAACGCGGTATGCCGACTCCGAGACCCCCGTTTCCCGCTACCCACGGTGCCTTCGGCAAACCTTCGGTTATCAACAATGTGGAAACCTGGGCCAACATCCCTGTTATTATTCATAAAGGCGGAGACTGGTTCTCAAAAATCGGTACCGAAGATTCCAAGGGAACCAAGGTTTTTGCCCTTACCGGGAAGATCAGAAATTCCGGTCTCGTTGAAGTCCCCATGGGTACAACTCTCAGAGAGATTGTATTCGATATCGGTGGCGGTATTGCGAACGGTAAGGAGTTCAAAGCCGTTCAAACCGGCGGACCTTCCGGCGGCGTTATTACCAAAGATTATCTTGATACTCCGATCGATTATATTCACCTGAAAGAACTCGGATCCATCATGGGATCCGGAGGTATGATCGTCATGGACGAGGACGACTGTATGGTCGATATCGCCAAGTTCTATCTCGGATTTTGTGTTGACGAGTCCTGCGGGAAATGTGCTCCCTGCCGTATCGGCGGGAGGACACTTTACAACATCCTGGACCGGATCACCAAGGGTGAAGGGGAACTCGATGATATTCAGAAGATCAAGGAAGTCGGACATGCCATGCAGAAGGCTAGTCTATGCGGGCTGGGGCAGACAGCGCCGAACCCGGTACTTTCGACGCTTCACTATTTTGAAGATGAATACAAAGCGCATATCAAGGATCATCGATGTCCGGCCGGCAAGTGTAAGAAACTGATTTCTTACCATATTCTGGCTGACAAGTGTATCGGATGCGGTCTGTGTGCCCGCCGGTGCCCCGTGAACGCCATCGAAGGAGAGATTCGACAGCTTCATGAGATTGATCAGGATACCTGTATCAAGTGCGGCGAATGTTACAGCGTATGTAAATTCGATGCTGTATACGTACGGTAGGTCCGGAACTTAAGGAGGAATGAGTTGAAAACTATAAATCTGAAGATCAATGGTCAGCCTGTCCAGGTTGATGAAGGTACCACGATTCTGGATGCCGCTAAAAAGATCAATGTAAATATACCGACCCTGTGTAAGCACGCGGATCTGCCGGCCTGGGCTGCCTGTGGTATCTGTGTATGTAAAATGGAAAATTCACCCAAGATGGTACGCGCCTGCGCGACCCCGGTAAGCGAGGGGATGAGTGTTATCACCCATGACCCGGAGCTTCATCAGATCCGGAAGACGGTCATCGAGCTGATCCTGTCCACCCATCCGAATGATTGTCTCAAATGCGGGCGAAACCAGAACTGTGAGCTCCAGACCCTGGCGGCTTCTTTCGGTATACGCGAGCAGCCATATGAACAGCGGCTGCGGGACCTTCCGATGGATGACTCGACCCCGTCCATCATCGTGGAGCCGGAAAAATGTATCAACTGCGGGCGATGCGCCAACGTGTGTCAGATGCTGCAGGGTGTATGGGCCCTCGAATTCGTAGGCCGGGGTGAGAATTGTCGAATAGCTCCGGCGGGTGACGCGGTGCTTGCCGACAGTCCCTGTATCAAGTGCGGCCAGTGTTCGGCTCACTGCCCCGTAGGTGCCATTTATGAAAGGGATGATACCCGTAAACTTCTCGATGCGATTCGGGATGAAAGCAAGCATGTGGCCGTACAGATCGCTCCGGCGGTTCGTGTTGCCCTCGGTGAAGCCTTCGGTTATGAACCGGGAGAAGTGGAAACGGGAAAAATCTACAGTGCCCTCCGTCAGCTTGGAGTCGATGCGGTATTCGATACCAACTTCGGAGCAGACCTGACTATCATGGAAGAGGCCACGGAGTTTGTGAAGAGACTGACCACCGGCGAGGGTGCTATTCCCCAGCTGACCAGCTGCTGCCCGGCGTGGACCGATTATATGGAAAAATACTTTCCCGATATGATCCCCCATTTCTCGACTGCCAAGTCACCGATGATGATGCAGGGTGCGATGACAAAAACCTACTATGCCGACAAAATCGGCAAGACAGCCAAGGATATCTATTCCTGTGCGATCATGCCCTGTACTGCAAAGAAATATGAAATCACCCGGTGCGAGAATATGTATTCCTCCGGTGAACAGGATGTCGATGTCGTTCTGACAACCCGGGAGCTTGCACGGCTTATACGGGCTGCGGGAATCGACTTCAACAGCCTTCCTGAAACGGAAGCGGACAGCCCCATCGGTAAGTATTCCGGTGCGGCAACTATCTTCGGTAATACCGGCGGAGTAATGGAAGCGGCCATCAGAAGCGCTTACCATTTTGTTACCGGAAAGGAGCTGGAAAAGGTCGAAGTTGAAGCGGTACGTGGTACCGAAGGTGTACGTTCCGGTGAGATCGATATCGACGGAAAGAAAATAAAAGTCGCCGTTGCCCACGGGATGGCAAATATTGCCGCGTTGCTGAAAGAAGTACAGCAGGCCCGGGATGAAGGCAAAGAGCCTCCCTATCATTTCATTGAAGTCATGGCCTGCCGGGGCGGATGTATCGCCGGCGGAGGTCAGCCCTATGGTACGACCGATGAGGTAAGGCTCAAACGGATTGCAGGTCTGTATAAGGACGATGAAAACTCGGAAATAAGAGCTTCTCATCTGAATCCTGAGATCAAACAGCTGTACAATGAATTTCTCGATGAACCTCTCAGTGAAAAATCTCATAAGTACCTGCATACCAAGTATGTTGCCCGGCCGATCTACCAGATATGATATAAAACGGTTGAATGAAAATGACCCGCCCTTTTGAAAAAGGACGGGTTTTTTTTTGTGAAAACCTGCTGTGACTGTTGAGACCCTATTTTATATGCGGAAGGTTCAGAGCGGGAAAATTTCATCGGCTTTTAATATTTAAATCTGGAATTATACCGGCTGAACCTTTACAGTATAGATAGATCAAAAAGCGGCTCTCTCAATGGGGGAATAGATGAAGTATGACAACCGACTAAAGACTTTTGTTATTGATACCAATGTTTTCATTCACAGACCGGACGCTATACTCTCCTTCAAAGACAATGAGGTGGTAGTTCCCCTCTGGGTGCTGGAGGAGCTGGATAATCTGAAGACCTACAGTGACGAACGCGGAAGAAATGCCCGTCACGCGATCCGCTTTCTGGATGGGCTGGCCAAGCAGGGAGATATACACCAGGGGGTGAAAATGGAGAACGGATCCACCCTCAAAGTTCTTCTCGATTATGATCATGACTTGCACGTCGACCTGATATCGGACAAACCTGATAACAAGATCCTTCTGACAGCACTCACTCTCAAAAAGAGGGGGCGAAGGGTTTTCTTCGTTTCCAAGGATATAAATGCGAGGGTCAAGGCAACAGCCCTGGGATTGAAAGCCGTGGACTATGAGAAACAGAAGGTCAATATCAATGAACTCTATAGAGGATACCGGGCGGCGGATATTTCTTCAGAATCCTATGAGGAACTGCAGTCGAAAGAGAGCATCCCCTGGAACGAGGAGCTCAGGCCCTGTGAATTCGTAGTGCTGAAAGATACCCTCCACACCGAACCTGCCCTGGCGCGATACAACCCGGACAGTCATAATCTTGACGCGGTTTTTCCGATTCCCGGCAGCATAAGCGGAATCCGACCGCTCAATATCCAGCAGAGGATGGCCTTCGATCTGCTCCTGGACGATTCAGTATCGCTTGTCACTCTGATGGGCAAGGCCGGCACAGGGAAGACCCTGCTGGCTATTGCTGCAGGATTGAAAAAGGTTGCCGACGACGGTGCATACAGCCGGGTGCTCGTTTCCCGTCCGGTCATTCCTCTGGGAAAGGATATCGGATTTCTGCCGGGGGCCAAGGAAGAGAAACTGTCCCATTGGATGCAGCCGCTTTTTGACAACCTGGAATACATCCTGTCGGTCTACAAAAGGCCGAATCTCAAGTCCATAGATTCCATAATCAACAATAATATGGTGGAAATAGAAGCCATCACGTATATTCGCGGACGATCTTTGCCCAACCTCTTTATCGTCATCGACGAGGCCCAGAATTTATCCCCCCATGAGATAAAAACGATCGTAAGCCGGGCTGGAGAAAATACGAAAGTTGTTCTGACCGGCGATCCGTATCAGATTGATAGTCCCTACCTGGACAGTAATTCCAATGGGCTGAGTTATCTGGTGGAGGCTTTCAAAGGGCAGTCGATATACGGGCATGTAGTTCTGGAGCATTCGGAAAGAAGCCGGCTCGCGGAGCTGGCTGCCGAATTGCTCTAAGTGAATACTGGAATCGATGAAGTGCTTTCTCTGGTGAGGGGGAGGGATTTCTGATACTATGAACCATGGCTCTGTATGAAGATATATATCACACCTTTCGGGAAAATATTAAGCAGGGTGTATATTCTCCCGGTGAACGCCTCCCTTCGATAAGGGAAACCGCCGAGAAGTTCAACTGCAACAAGATTACCGTCCAGAAGGCTTTTGAACGGCTGAAAAATGAAGGATTGATCGATAATCAGGTGGGCAGGGGGTCCTTTGTCTGTTTCCCCGATACCCCTGCCGGTCAGCAGCATGTAGGGTTTCCCTTTCATTCCGCCTATATATGTGATGATTTATTCCCGGCGGATCAGGCTTTTGAGCTTTTCGATCAGATGTTCCGGGAGGAGGGCCATCTCTTCGATACCGGCCCGATGGAGGGAGACAGCGAACTTGTGGAAGCTCTCTCTTCCAGGTACAAGGTGGACCATGAAAGGACCATCATCATTTCCGGAGCCCAGCAGGGTTTGAATCTCTGCAGGACCTTGTATAATTTGAATATTTCCGAACATATGCTTTTTGAAGATCCGACCTATTCCGGTGCGATATCGATCTTCCGGCCGAAGCACTTTGTCGAGCTGGAACCGGATGGCCCGGATCTGAATCGTTTAAAGCAGCTGATGAAGGGGAAGGCCCGCTTCTTTTATACTATACCTCAAGTACATAATCCCACCGGTATCAGCTATTCCAAAGGGAAAATGGATGAGATTGCACGGCTGGCGGAGGAACACAACGTTTTTATCATTGAGGATGATTACCTTTCCGAGTTCGCTGATCATCCGGGTGAGCGTTTTATCGACCGGATACCCCACAGGACTATCTATATAAAATCACTTTCAAAGGTAACGGCCCCCGGCATACGGCTCGGATTCATGACAGTCCCCGGGGCAATGTATCAGGATTTCATTAGAGGAAAATTTTCGGCGGACCTCGGTACTTCCCTTCTGATGCAGCGTTTCTTTGTCCGCTTTATATCTTCCGGACTCCTGGACAGACATTTGCAGAAGTGCAGGACCTTGCTGGGATCGCGGAAAAAGACTATTGAATCGGTTATCGGGAAATACCCCTTTCTCAGGATACCGGCCCAACAGTCGGGCTATAACATCTGGATTGAATCGAGCATCCCTCTGCCCGGCGAACATGTTCCCTGGGCCAAGGGGGAGCATTTTTCCTTCTCCTCCCGATGGACCGATTCATTCCGCCTTTCACTGCTTGGAATGGGTGACCGGGATTTTCAGAACGGAGCATCCTACCTGGATTCTCTCTTCCAATCCTGCAGCCGGAATAGCTCCAGGCCGGTGCTGTAGAGGTGGGGGGAATGCGGATCAGGATTCTCGGCTCGGGAACGTCCAACGGGGTACCGGTTATCGGTTGTTCCTGTGATGAATGCACTTCCCCGGATCCGCTGAATCAGCGCACCCGGGCGTCTGTTCTGATAAGCGAGGGAACAACGAATATCCTTATTGATACGGCTACCGAATTCCGGCTTCAGGCCCGGGCGGCCCGGCTGGATCACCTGTCAGCGGTCTTCTTCACCCATGCCCACGCAGATCACCTGCACGGGTTGGATGACCTGAGGCCCCTGACATATAAGAAACCGGTAAATATCTATGCCGCGCCTTCCACTCTGGATGAAATCCGCAGACGCTTCAGCTATATTTTCCGCGGGAGGATCCCCGGAGGAGGTGTTCCCCGGCTCCAGCTGATGGAACTCGATTCATATCCGGTCCTGTGCGGATCCATGGAAGTTCTCCCGGTACCTCTGCTCCATGGAAGACTGCCGATAAACGGGTACCGGATCGGCCCCTTCGCCTACCTGACCGACTGCAGCAGCATTCCCGGCCGCAGTTTCAATCTCCTTATGGGAGTGGAGGTATTGATTATCGATGCTCTCAGATACCGGCCTCATCCTACCCATTTCAATGTTGAACAGGCTCTGAGAGCAATAGAGCAGATTAAACCACGGCAGGCCTTTTTGACCCATATGTGTCATGAGCTCGATTATCGTACCCTGGCAGCCTCCTTACCGGCAGGAGTGGCTCCGGCCTATGACGGATTGGAGATCGAATTGGAATACAAAAACGTCGATATTGAGCGAGGTCCTTGATTGCGTTGAAGGGTATGCATATACTGATACTATGGAATCGGCCGATGCTTTCGTTGCCATGGTAGAAGACTCATTTGATAAGATCGAAGAGGTCGTACATGATTACGGAATGAAGAGAATCAGGCAGATGGAGAAACAGCTGGATTCTCTGGAACAGGATCTGACCGAGTTTCTTGAATCGGCGGTAAAAAAGCAGGAAATCATACAAAGAGAAGGTCAATAGAGAGTTTTTATTGAACTCTAACCCTCTTTTTGCCGAAATAATTATAAGTATGAGACGTTTTTTTTCTCTCCTGATAGTTTTAACAATCCTACTGCCTCTCAGTGCCGAGGTGGCTTTCAGCGGCCTTGACGTGAACTCCGATAATCAGCTTCTCTTCACTGCCGAGGCGGAAAACCCTGCATATGGAGTGTTCAGTACCCTCTGTACAGCTGATTTGAAGACGAATCAGCTGAACCAGCTGACATTTTTCCCTGAAAAGCTGATGTATCTTCAACAGTCCGGTCAGCTTCAGATTCAGAACCGGTTCGGTATTTTCCGCATCAATTCAGCCTTCGACCATCCGCAGCCGGTAAAGGAGTTTCCTTCGTTCATCAGCGGTGCCGAGATAGAAAGCGGAAAACTTCGCCAGGTAGGCAGTTCTCCAAACGGACGGTATGTCCTGTATCTCGAACCGGTCAGCCCGGCTTATGCTGATCTCATGCTGCTGAATGTGGCGGAAGGAACGGTTCGAAGGATAACCGAAGACATTACCCTCTCCTTCGACATGCCCCGGGTGAAATGGGCTCCGGATTCCGATTATTTCGTATATGAAAAGGGATATTACCTCTATTATTTTTCCCTTGATCAGCTGAGGCGCAACGAGATAATCAGTGAGGAATTGAGACTTCTTGGAAAGGGTTCCCTGCGGAATGTCCGATGGAGCGAACAGAACCAGCTGTATTATATTGCAGAATCGGTTTTATTCAGGATTCACAGCGCGGAGTTCTTTACCAGATCTTTTTACAGCGATTTGCTCGATGCAGGGCAGGTAATCGGAAAGATTCCCTTTCACTTCAATTCAAACTTTGACAGTTTCTATATTTCTCCGGATGGGGAGAAGATGCTTTTCAACAAGGGCGGCCGGAATCTCATTCTCTATTTTCTCAAGAGCGATGATTATCTGAGTACCGGGACAACCATCTCTCTCCCGTATCTGTATCTGCCACGAAATACGCGGATCAGACAACTGGTATGGTCGGATGACGATCTCGTTACGGTATTGACCGGCAGTATCCGCAGCGGTAGAAGCGATAGTACGATTTTCCGTCTGAATATGTATGCGGAGGATGGTGAACAGCTGAATACTCCTCTTGTCTTTGAACAGATGAATGATCAGGAGGTAGGGGGTATTGCTTTATCTCCTGACAAGAAAAAGCTTGCCCTCATACATTCTGATCGGGTGGTGGTTAAGGACTATTCCAATTGGCAGGAGATACAGGAGTTTCAGCACACCGAGCCTTTGCAGGTTGTCTGGACCGCAGAGGATGAACTGGTTGTGGCGGGGACTCATCTGATTGAACGCTGCAGACTGAAAGAAACGAATAAACTGCTGATCACTCTGAGCCAGGTGGATCAGTATGGATATGGGCCGGAGAATCAGCTGCTTGCCTCCTATGATGGAAACACCTACGTATATGCCGGCACTGAGGGCTGGAAAGAAGAGGGTATGAAAGATCCGGAACTAAGAACTCCGACTATTGCCACGGAGGATTACCGGGTCTACCTGGAGGATAATCCTGAGGGAGGCAGCTATCGGAATACGGTGATGATCCGCCGGATGGAGGAATACAAAACGGTTCCCCTCAACAGTCAGACCGGACATTCGTATGAAGCCTTCCCGCAGGAAGAAGAGCCGGTTGATTTCGTGAACTTCACCCATGGATCGAGGATCAGGAGGAGAGAGGCAGCCCTGGTTTTCAATGCCGTGGATTCGGTCGAAGGTCTGACCGAAATTCTCACGGTACTGCACGATTACGGTTTGAAGTGCACCTTTTTCATAAACGGCGAGTTTATGCGCCGCAATCCGGAGGCGGTGATAGAGCTGTCCAGATCTGGACATGAGATAGGTTCCCTCTTCTATACCTATTTCAATATGACCGATGCGCGCTATCGGATTACCACCGAGTTCATCAAGCAGGGTTTGGCCAGGAATGAAGATGAATACTTTCAGACAACCGCCGGTGATGACGGGCCGGGAAGGGAGCTTGCATTGCTCTGGCATGCACCCTATTATTTTGTCAATAGCGAGATCATTGCCGCTTCTCACGAGATGAATTATACTTACGTGGGCTATGATGTGGATACGCTCGACTGGGTGCCGAAGACTGAAGAACGTGATAGTATGTATCAATCGGCACCGGATCTTGTTGAAAGGATTATCAAGTTGAAGAAGCCCGGATCGATTATTCCGGTCAGGATCGGCACGAGCAACGGGATCAGGGATGATTATTTATTTCAGCACCTTGATTTGCTGATAAACGGTCTCATTGAACGCGGATACAGCCCGGTGCCGGTATCGACTCTTATAGAGCATGCCAGGTAATGATTTTAATGAAAAACAAACTGACTGCCGGGAGGCTTTGTGATAGTCTGTTTTTTAGAGAGAATGAGATGAAAACACTCAAGACTTATCCGATATACGTCGAAAATTTTGTACAGAAGATACGTTACCGGGAGGGGAGGAAATCGTGAGCATGCAGAACAAGCTGAATGCATACCGGGAAACCCACATAAAAACCGCAAGCCAGGGACAGATAATCATAATGCTGTATGATGAAGCCATCCGTCAGCTGGACAAGGCCATCGAGATGCTGAAGGAAGGAAGCCGCAGATTTGACGAAGTCAACAACGCGGTGATCCGATCACAGGATATGATCACTGAACTCATGGTTTCACTGGATTTCGAAAAGGGCGGAGATATCGCCCAGGGACTTTTCAATCTCTATATGTTTTTCAACCAGCACCTCATGGAGGCTAACCTAAAAAAGGATTCGAATATGATGACAACTGTGAGGGGTCATCTGAACGAATTGCGGGGTGCCTGGAATCAGATCCTCCAAAAGCCGGGAAGCGGACGCCAGAGTTCCGGAGGAATAAACGTCGCCGGTTGACAGAGTGATATCGGGAAAAGACATATCGTCAACAGTTATTCAGAAACTTCTCACCTACCTGCAGGCCCGGGAAAAAGCGCTGCAGGCTTATATTTCTCTTATGAAACATGTTTCGCATGATCTGAGTACGGGAGATGACCCGGCTCTGGAAGAACATTCCCGGATAGAGGAAAGCCTTATTCAGCGTCTGGAATCACTTCAGAGAACAATCTCGGCATTCCGCAGGGAATACCCTGATACGAGAGCAGGTACCGAGGAGGAGGAGATGCGTTTTCAGGCCCTCTGCGAAGAAGCTCTCCGATGGAATAGTGAAAACCGGAAGAAATTGGCGGCGGAATTGGGTTCGGTAAGCGGTCATATGAGCAGAATACGCAAACTGAGAGCACGTACCGGAATTTCCCGTAGCCGGCCAAAATCCAGATATATAGACATAGAACAATGAAAAAAAATTCACTTTACCTTCTTGACGGGTACAGCCTCATCTACCGGTCATATTTTGCCTTTATCAATCGTCCGCTTACCAATCCGAAGGGTGAAAATGTATCCGCCTTTTTCGGCTTTTTCAGAAGCCTTCTCAACCTCTTTGACTCATACAATCCCCGGTATTTTGCCGTTGTGATGGATTCGAGGGTTCCGACCTTCCGTCATGAAATGTATCCCGAATACAAGGCTACGAGGGAAAAAGCCCCCGAGGACCTCCACGCCCAGGTGCCTATGATAGAAGAGGCTCTGGCGGAAATGAATATCCGGGTAGTCCGGCAGGACCGGTACGAGGCAGACGATATCATAGCGACTCTGGCGAGACAGTGCTCCCGGGATGGAAGGGGCTGCTACATTATATCGGCGGATAAAGATCTCCTGCAGCTCCTGGATGATAATGTGCATATGCTGCGGCCGGATAAGGGCGGTTACCGGCTGATCGGTACACCGGATGTTATCGAAGAACTCGGTGTTCGGGCCGATCAGATCATCGATTATCTTTCCCTGATCGGGGACAGTGCGGATAATATTCCCGGTGTCAGGGGAATTGGCCCGAAAACGGCGGCAAAACTTCTGCAGAATTATGATAGCCTCGACGGAATCTATCATCACATCGCCGATTGCACCAAGGGGGAGCAGAAAAAACTTGGCGAAGGGAAAGAATCCGCCTATATGAGCCGGGAACTCATTGTATTGCATACAGTTGAACAGACATCCTGTGATCCTGAAGATTATTCTATCGCTCAACTTGACCGGTCGGCGGCCATACCTCTTTTCCTCCGGCAGGGATCCAAAACTCTGGCGGAACAGGCCAAGGGTACCGGACTCGATGATGGTCAGCTCCGGGACCTGACGGAGAGCAGGAGCGGCCGGGAAAAAAAAGCCCTTTCTCAAGAGCAGGGTTCGTTGTTCGAAGAGTCAGGCCTGGAGCCTGCTCCATCAGGCGGGAAAGGGCGGTATGAAACGGTGCGCAGCATCGCTGAACTGGATAGATGGATCGAACGGGTGAAATCAGCCGGTACCTTCGCCTTTGATTGCGAGACCACAAGTTTGAACGAAATGGAAGCACGGCCGGTGGGATTCAGTATCGCGGTGCAATCCGGGGAAGCCTGCTATATTCCCCTTCATGCCGCTGAAGGCGAGGTGCTGCGGGAGAAGGAGGTCCGAACCAGACTGGGAGAAATACTGCATGATCCCGGGCTCAACCTCATCGGACATAACTTTAAATATGATTACAAAGTTCTGGTCAACTGGGGACTTACCACGGTCAACCTGCGTTTCGATACCATGGTCGCCGCCTGGCTTCTCGACAGCACATCCTCCTCCTACAGTATGGACAGTCTTGCCGAACGTTACCTGGCGTATCGTACGGTTCATTACGATGAGGTTGTTCCGAAGGGTTCTCTTTTCACTGCCGTGGACCTCAACTCCGCCACCGAATATGCCGCGGAGGATGCCGATATTACTTTCCGGCTTTACGAAGTGTTCAGGAAGGAGCTGGACGGGAGGGGAATGACTGAGCTCTTTTATCAGACCGAGATGCCCCTCGTCAGGGTGCTGGCGGATATGGAACTTCGGGGAATCAGAGTGCTGAGTGACCGGCTTGAGGAATATGGCCGGGAGCTGGAACAGGAGCTGAAACAGATAGAACAGTCAATTTACGGGGAAGTGGGATACGAATTCAACATCAGTTCTACCAAACAGCTTCAGGAAGTGCTTTTTATCGAACGGAAACTCAAACCGATAAAAAAAACCAAGACCGGTTTTTCCACCGATATCAGTGTGCTGGAGCAGCTTTCGTCGGAGGATGTGGTTCCTCAAATGGTTCTCAGACATCGGGGGTTGTCAAAACTGAAATCAACCTACGTTGACACCCTTCCAAAGCTGGCGGACCGTAAAACCGGAAGGATACATACACGTTTCGTACAAACGGGTACGGCCACAGGCCGATTATCAAGCAGAGATCCGAATCTGCAGAATATACCGATCCGGGATGAAGCCGGACGGCGCATTCGAAAGGCCTTCGTTCCCCGACAGGGTTTTACCCTTATCAGTGCCGACTACAGTCAGATAGAACTGGTGGTTCTGGCCCATCTCTCCAGGGATCCGGTACTCTCCGAGACTTTCCGGAAGGGGGGAGATGTGCACCGGCGGACCGCGGCGCTGATCTTCGGCACAGATGAAAAAAATGTCCGTCCGGAACAGCGGAGAATTGCCAAGACCATCAATTTCGGGGTTATGTACGGTATGTCCGCATTCAGACTTTCCAACGAACTGAAAATCCCCCGTGCCCACGCGGACCAGTTCATACATGCCTATTTTCAGCGTTACGCGATGATCAGTCAGTTTATCAATAAGACCGTCGAGGAAACGGAAAAGCGGGGATATGTGAGCACCATGCTCGGTCATAACCGGGAGATACCGGGTATTAACAGCCGGAATCGTACCGAAAAGAGCGGCGCCGAAAGGATTGCGGTCAATACTCCTATTCAGGGGACCGCTGCAGATATCGTAAAGATGGCAATGCTTCAGCTTGATAAACTCATCAGGGAGCAGAATCTGCCGATAGAAATGCTGCTTCAGATTCATGATGAACTCATTTTCGAGGCTCCGAAGGAAAAAGCCGGAATTCTGGCGGATCAAATCAGAACCGCCATGGAACATGCCGTTGAACTCTCGGTACCCTTGAAGGTAAGTGTCGAAATTGGCGAGAGCTGGGGCGACCTTCATTAAGCATGGAAGGAAGAATAATAGGGATAACAGGAAAATACTGTGCTGGAAAGAATCTCGCAGCTGCCTATCTGGAGGGGAAGGGGTGGCATTGTATCGATGTCGATAGAACGGGGCACCGGGTTCTAGAACTGGAGAAGGACTCCCTCGCCAAACGGTTCGGCGGGCACATCATCGCCGGGAACGGAAAAATCGATCGCTCACTCCTCGGCGGTATTGTATTCAAGGATCGGAACAGCCTTCGTGACCTGGAAAGCATCGTTCATCCGCGGATGCGTACCCTGGTGCAAACAGAAGCGGCCGGGATGTCTCAGAATGGAATCGATGTAGGCATCAACGCAGCTCTTCTTTTTCCCATGGGTCTTCATAGTCTCTGTGATTGCGTGATGCTGGTTCGGTCTCCCCTGTGGGTGCGTATTGCCCGGGCCCGAAAGAGAGACGGGCTCAGCTGGAGGAGTATCTTTCAGCGATTCGCTTCCCAGCGGCGACTCTTTCCTAAAAAGTTGACGAAGAATGTCGATATGTATAATGTAAGGAACTCCGCAAATCGTGCACACTTCTTTGCGGACATCGAGGAGTTTCTTAAATTGATTGAACGGCAAGGTTGAAGATGGAACAGAATAAACTGCTATGGATAGTATTTTCCGTGAGCCTTTTTCTCCTGGTAGTGATCGGTATCGGTCTCATCTGGCTCTACCCGGGGGCGGAGCAGCCTGTGACGGCGGAGGAGGAATCCTTCTCTCTGGAAGCCGGGGCTGAATTCGATCCGATAGAGTGGGTCCGATCCGAACAGGAAGCACCGGGACTGGATGAATTGGAAGCTGAGGAAGAAGGCGGAAATTTTGTCGTCGTATATGGCGAATCGGATGAACCGGGACCTGAAGAAGTGCAGCTTGTCGAAGAGCAAGACGAAGCGGTTGAAAACCTGGAATATTCCGCCCGGAACACAGGAGCCGAAAAAGCCGCAGCTGCACCGGAGAACAGGGAACCTTCTCCCTCTAAAGCTGTAGAAGCCGCTCCGGTGACCCGCACGGTAAATGTGAAGGAATACTGGATACAGACCGGTTCCTATACCAGCAGGAGCCGTGCTGATTCAATAAAACAGCAGCTGGATGAACTGGGCTTGAGCGGCCGGATTCTTTCAAAAGATGTGGAAGGAACCCAATACTATCGGGTTCGGATCGGTCCCTACAGTCAGAAAGCGGAAGCAGACAAATTCCTCACCTGGGTCAAGCAGCAGGAAGATTTCCAGAGCAGTTATATCTCTGAAGTGTATCGGAAAAAAACGGTTGTGCAGTAGAGAATCCCCGAGTTATCCGGAGCTTTCAGATTGGCGCGTACAACGCGCCCGTACGATCCGTGATCCCCGGCAATTGCCGGGGAAATTCAGGCTCTTCCCGAAAGAGAGAGACTTCTTTTCAGCCTTATCAAATCCTTCCAGATTGGAATTCCCTTCAACAGGCAGCAGAGAGGCAAAGCCGCAGGTTTCCGCAGGGGCTGCTCTGGAGTTTGCAATTTCCCCGTATTACCTCTCCCTGGCCGGACCTGAGGCGGACGACCCGATTCGAAGGCAGTGTATTCCCACTGTACATGAGTATTCCGTGCTCCCCTATGAAGATATGGATCCCTTGAGTGATCTGAAATATTCTCCCGTTGAGCGAATGGTTCATCGATATCGTGACAGGGTACTGATACTGGTAACCGATGAATGCGCCGTCTACTGCCGGCACTGCTTCAGGCGTCATTTTTCCTCCCGTCGACAGGGGTGTCTGACAAAAGCTCAACTGGAGGAATGCATACAGTATCTGCAGAAACACCTGGAGGTTCATGAAGTTATTCTGTCCGGCGGTGACCCTCTTACCCTCGAGGATCAGAAACTGCTGGAAATCATCGAAAAAATCAGATCAAGGATAAACCGGCCGCTGGTATTCCGTCTGGCCAGCAGAATGCCGGTCGTCCTGCCTCAGAGGATCACCGGAGAGCTGATTTCCCTGCTGAAGGGTATCCCTTCACTCTTTGTGATCACCCAGTTCAATCATCCTTTTGAAATAACCGGAGAAAGCAGGAGAGCTGTAGAAAAACTGGTTGGTTCAGGAATCCCCGTGATGAATCAGGCAGTGCTCCTGGCTGGAGTAAATGACAGTGTGGAAGTCCTCTCCGGCCTCTTTCAGGGACTTCTTGAGATGCGGGTAAAACCATATTATCTTTTTCAGGGCGACCTGGCTGCCGGGACTTCACATTTCAGGGTTCCGCTTCCGGCGGGCATGGAACTTTACCGTGAATTGCGGAAGCGTATTTCCGGTCTGGCCCTGCCGGTGTATGCGGTGGATCTTCCCCGCGGAGGGGGCAAGGTGCCGCTTGTCGAAAGCTACCTGGATATCGAAGAAACGATAGACGGGATGGGCATGTATAGATTTATCGGGCCGGATGGGCTCAGTTACCGCTATCCGCTGGAACAAGGGTGATTTCAACCCGCCGGTTCAGGTACTGTTCTTCTTCATCCATGGTGATCGGCCGGGAGCCGCCCAATCCTTCAACCAGGGTGCTTGTTTCGGCTTGCCATCCCCTTGATCTCAGGTAGGCGGCGGTATTTTCCGCCCTCAGCCTGGAAATCTCGGCTCTTCCCATCTCTGTTCCAAACAAGGCGCAGTGTCCGCTGATCTCGATCCTGGCTTCCCTGTATGTGTTCAGCAATTCTACCATCCCTGACAGCTCGCGGCGGGCCTCTTCCGTAAGGACAGTGCTGTCGGGGGTAAAATAAATGGTTCGCTCAATCGGCTCGGACAGTACCGCCCGTTCGGGTTGTTCCGCCGGTTCGGCGGCTTTTCCGGATTCGATGCCGCTATCGGGCTCCTCTGTATCAGTCGGTTCTGCTGCCGCTTCGGAAGCTTGATCCGGTTCTACTGTTTTTTCAACGTTTCTTTCGACTGTTCTTTCTACTGTTCTTTCTACTGTTCTTTCAATGAGTCCGCTTTCACGGGTGCTTCGAACAGGGCAGCTGCGAAGGAGAAAGAAAGCCGCTCCTGCCAGAAGGAGCACAGCCGGAAAAAGCAGCAGCCAGGGTGAAAGGCTGATTTTTTCCCGCAGATATTTTCTCAGTGATAATGAGACGGCATTCAGCTCTCTCCCTTCGAGGGAAAAAGAGAGTTTCAACGCATACCGTCCATCAAAATCGGCAGTAAGCAGGATCTGCGGTTCTCCGGCTTTCGCCCTGGGAAGGGGATCGACGAGATAGGTGTAAACGAGTTCCTTTCTATCCAGCACATCATCGACGAAAAAGATCTTGATCTCGGCTTTTTTCTGGTAATCCACCAGGGTTGTAAGAGACAGGGTGACTTTCTTCAGGTGATCGAGGGTAAAGATCCGGGTATAGTGACTATGTTCGACTTCGACAGTTAAAAATTTGCTCACCCTTTAATTTTAACCGTTTACAACTCAGGGTCAAGCGAAAAAAGTTCACTTTTCAATAACTGTGCGGCTTCGACCGCACCGGCAGGGATGTAGATATCGGTGATTTCACTGGTGTAGAGGGACGGTTCAGGATTGATTTCGATAATTACAGCCCCCTGCCGCGCTGCTTCCCGGGGCAGAAGTGCAGCCGGGTACACCTCTCCGGTCGTACCGATCAGTATCATACAATCGGTCCTGGACGCGGCTTCCTCCGATTGCCTCATTGCTTCAAAAGGTATTGATTCACCGAAAAAAACGAAATCAGGCTTCCATACTCCTCCGCAGGAGCATTTGGGAGGAAGGCTGGATAATATACTCGGATCCGCCTCGACACGGCTGCCGCAGCGGGGGCACACGAGAGTTCTCGAGTTGCCGTGGTATTCAACGATCTCCCTGCTGCCTGCTTCATAGTGCAGATTATCTATATTCTGGGTAATGATGCGCCGGAGGGCTCCTTTTTTTTCCATTTCCGCGAGGAGCAGATGCGCCGCGTTCGGCCGGGCGGATCCGAAGAAATCGTAAAAAATTTCCTTTATCGCCTCCCAGCTTTCCCGGGGGTGCTGATAGAAATATCCCAGATCAAGAACGATGGGATTGTAGGTGTTCCATATTCCCTTCTCACCCCGGAATGGAGGGATTCCGCTCTCGACACTGATTCCGGCTCCGGTGAAGGCTGTACAGTAGCTTGCACTTAGGATCGTTTCAGCTGCTTTTTTAATTTGTTTTTTCATGCCTATAGTCTATCACTCGGGACATTGATGGTACAGGTAGATCGGATTTTTTGCTTGATCTATTCGGGCAATGATGATAGATATGTATTGTGATGGACCTCAACGACCTGCTGGATGCTGTATTTTTATCTCCCCTGAAGATAGGTACTCTGGAGCTTCCGTTTGATCTTTCAGCCCTCCTGATCAGGTTCATCCTGCCCCTGCTGGTGCTCGCGTTCGTATACAAGTTTATACTCGGGGCTCTCAGGCGTTTTCTGAAGCGGTCTGCGCTTTCAGAGGACACTGGTGTGAAAATCCTTCGCTGGTTGAGAATTATTCTGCGCCTGGTCTATCTTGTATTCTTTTTCCTTCTCATCGGCCGTCTCTTCGGAGCACGGATTTTCGAGTATTTCCAGCGTTTTTACGGGATACTCAATCAACCCATCATAAGTTCCGGCAACACAAGAGTGACTTTCGTGACCTTGATTCTCACCATTCCTGTTTTCTACCTGGCGTCCTGGGCGGGCAGAGCTTCACGCAGCATGATGCGTAAATCGATCCTCGGCAGGATGGGGCTGGATGAAGCACAGCAGTTTTCGGCCGTGAATCTGACCCGCTACGCGGTGATGGTCCTGGTTCTTCTCATAGGATTGTCCATAATCGGCATCGATTTATCGGCTCTGACGGTTATGTTCGGAGTATTGGGTATCGGGCTCGGTTTCGGGCTCCAGCAGGTAGTATCCAATTTTTTCTCCGGTCTGGTTATTATCATTACCCGGCCGGTGAAGGAGGGTGACCGGGTTCTGGTGAAGGACACCGAAGGAACCATCCTTCAGATACGGATCCTTTCAACGGTCATCAACACCCTTACCAATGAAAGCATCATTGTACCCAATTCTCATCTGGTGCAGGAGACGGTTCATAATTTTTCATTCTACGATCCATCGATCATCATAAAAAACGAGATTGGTGTTTCTTATTCGAGTGACCTGGACCTTGTCATGTCGGTGCTTCAGGATATTGCCGAGCGAAACCCCTTCCGTATGAACGAAAACAAATGCTGGGTCTATCTGAAAGAGTTCGGTGATTTCAGTATCAACTTCACAGTCTACACATGGATTAAATCAACAAATGATAAATTCGCAGCTCATCACTGGAACAATCTTGAAATCTGGCGCCAATTCAAGCAGCAGGGAATAGAAATACCCTTCCCGCAGCTCGATCTGCATCAGCGCTCCTGATACCCGGCGGATCACCGAAGTTTTACCTGCTCAGCTCTTCCAATGGCGTCATGAGTTGTTCCGGATACTTTTTATTTACAATATCATCAAGAGTAATATTGCGGAAATAGAAACGAAACATGGCATAGGTATGTTCCCAGAAGCTATGGGCCGGACAAAAGGGTTCCCGGTCGCATGGATTTCCGTCATCGAGAGTACAGGGAGAAAAGTGCAGTTCCTCACCGACTGCTTCAAAAATCTCCTCCACCGTTATCTTGTCGAGGGATCTGATCAATTGAAATCCTCCGCCCGGACCGCGGGTGGAACTAATAAGACCTGCCTTCCGCAGACGAAAGAATATCTGCTCCAGGAATTCCGCGGAAATCTCCTCCAACTCCGACAGAGTTCGGATCGATACCGGCTTATTTTCCTCTTGCATCGACAGCTGAAGAACAGCCCTCAGTGCGTATCTTCCTTTTGTAGTAATTCGCATCTTTCCTTCCTATGAGTTGTTCTGAAATACACTTTACTATATCTTATTAGTCAAAAATTGTAAAATGGGTTAGAGGCGTTTAAGTGAAACTACTTTGTAACCCTTGTGTTTTTTTTCAGCAATCCTTGAAAACGGTCTGTTCCTGGTATCAAAATGGCTGAAATGAGCGCTCTTACCGGTAATAATGAGAATACCTCCCGGTTCCAGTATCTTTTCCGCCCCCTCGAATACCCCATCCGGTATCGGAACCCCTGCCAGATGTTCGCATTCAACGATACAGAATTGAATGGATCGCTCTTCATGGCTCTTCAAGGCCAGCGTATCAGGAAGGTGCAGCAGTTTTATCTCACCCCGGTATTCCGCGTAATGGATCAGGTTATGACGGCATATTTCAAGGGCCAGTGCATTCCTTCCGGCGCAGTAGATTCGATCTATCTTTCTACCGGACTCCCGGGCGTGGTACAGCGTGAGGACCGGAATGTGCCCCTGCCCGGGATTCCAGAAAAGAAGAGCTCCCTCTACCGGCAGTGAACGCAGGATCTTCACAACGAGCCGGGCCGTGAAGGGGGGATTATCAAAGTCTGCCTCACCCCAGACCGTATCCAGGGAATAGAAAAAATCGGAAACCTGAAAACTGCAGGTACTCCGGAAATAGGGTTCGAGTTTATCCGGCTGCAGGACAGGCTCGGATGATGGGCCGGTCGGCGGTATAGCCCTGTTGAAATGCATCACGGTATGACCTGCGAAATGCTGCGTCAAGGTGATGGTTCCGCCGGCTTCCTCTATAAGATCTCTGCTGAGATCGGAAATCCGGTTTACTACAACAACAGCTGCGGTACCCCGGGAAGAGAGGAAATCTACCATCGAGGTAAAGAAAAACCTGAGTACTTTCATCCCCACTTTAGCGGGAATATTTGAGACGATAAGGTCGAAGCTCTTCCGGGGGAGTTCATGAAAAGCAAGACCTCCATGGAAATGAATATCCTCTAATCCATTGCGTTCGGCGTTCAGGCGGGAGAAAGTCACCGCCAGGGCGTCCCGATCCTGCATAGATATATGAAGGTCCGTATAGCGGCTTTTCAAAGCAAGCCCCAGAGTTCCCACTCCGCAGCCGATATCGAGAACAGTATGTATATTCTGAAAGTTCAGCTTTTTACTGAGACTGGTGAGGAGCAGTCTGCTCCCCCGGTCGATATCGTAGCTGCTGAATAGGGCTTGAGAAAGAAACAAGGAGATTTCTCGTTCTTTGAACCGGAAAGAAATCTCCTTGTTGGAGTAATCGCTCTGAAGGCGATGGAGCATGTCTATGAGTTGACCCGCTCGACGTATTCTTTTGTCTCTGTATTCACCAGGATCTTTTCACCTTCTTTTATAAAGATGGGAACCTTCACGGTGAGTCCTGTTTCCACCTCGACCACTTTCGTAGCTCCTGTTACGGTATCGCCCTTGACTGCATCTTCGGCCTTCGTAACCTTATACACTACTTTATAAGGAACCTTTATATCCAGCGGCTTATTTTCCCACATTACCAGGGTATAGGTATCCCCCTCTTTCATCAGCAGCCGGTAATCTTCAAAGGATTTGACCGATACCTCAAATTGTTCGTAGGTGTCAAGATCCATGAAATGATAACTCTCATCGTCGGCGTATAAGTACTGACAATCCTTATCCTCGACAACGATTTCTTCTACCTGATCCTGGGTCTTCATGGTTTCCCTGAGGACCTGACCGGTAGTTGGATTCTTCAGTTTGGTTCTCACAAAGGCGGATCCTTTGCCGGGATTTACGAACTCCCGCTCGACGATGATATAGGGGTCCCCTTTTACAAGGATGGCCATCCCCTTTTCCAATGAACCAGCTTTAGCCATATTGATTATACCTCTCTCATTGAGTTGTTGTTTCGTTAAGTGAAATCAGCGTCCCACGATATCAGAAATCGGGAAAAAGATCACCCCCCCTATGGAAGCTTCACCAGTGATGGCCATCACCAGACGGTCGACTCCGAGGGCTGCACCTGAAGACTTCGGATATCCCTGTCTGAAAATTTCGAGAAAATCCCGGTCCACATCCGGCACCACAGAAGAAAGGGCGGCTTTTCTCGCGTTTTCCCTCATGCAGAACTGCTCGACTTTGACGGGATCGGTTTCTTCGCTGTAACAATTGGCGATTTCTATACCTGAGATATAGAGCTCCCATCTCTCCTTCCAGGGAGTACCGGGAATATCCCGGGCAAGGCAGGGAATCTGTCGAGGATAATCCGAAAGGATCAGGGGCCGGTCAACCGGCAGACGGGGTTCGATATGGGTGAGAAATACCCGGTGGTAGATCTCTTCCCAGCAGACAGGCCCGGCTGGGGGAGTATGAAGGAGCTTGAGCCGGTTACAGGCCTCCATCAGCTGAGCTGCTGATGCAGTGAGTTCCAGATCGATTCCGGCGTATTCCCGGAAGATCTCGTGAATGCTCATCCTCCGGAATGGCGGAGCGATGTGAGGGCACCGAAAACGTTCCGCGAGCTCGGTGAAAAGTTCCGCGGTGGTCTCTATGGAATCATGGTAATCGGCCTCGACAGTGTACCATTCCAGCATGGTGAATTCGGGATTATGATGTTTTCCCGCCTGTTCAAGATTACGGAAACTTTTGCAGATTTGAAAAATATTTCCGCTTCCTGCAGCGAGCAGTTTTTTCATGTGCACTTCAGGAGAAGGGACAAGGTACAGGGGACGGTTTCCGAGGTTCTCATCCCTGAGCTGGGTTTCAAAAATTTCAATGGGCGATTCAGGGATCAGTCCGGGCGAGAGAACCGGTGTTTCAACCTCCAGGTATCCCCGGCGGTTAAAAAAATTTCTGATGCCTCCTGTGACAGCGCTGCGTTTTCTGGCGGTTTCGAAATTCATGCTCAAAGTGTAGCAGAAAAAGTACCGTTTCGGGGGTACTACTTGATAAATCCTCTATTTATTGACATTTTATCTTCATAGAAGTATGAAGGAGTGCGAAGTCATGGAGATCGAAGGACAGGATCTGAAAAAAGGAAATTGTTATCATGGGTTTACCGTAACAGCCGTTGATGAGCTGGAAGAATATCATGGCAGAGGAATACGGCTCAGACATGAAACGACGGGGATGGATGTTTACCATGTTCATAATGACGATCCCGAGAACCTGTTTGCCTTCGGCTTCAAGACCCCTCCAACCGATAGTACCGGAGTAGCCCATATATTGGAGCATACGGTCCTTTCCGGCTCAAAAAACTATCCGGTCAAAGACCCCTTTCTGGCCCTTATGAAGGGCAGTGTGAACACCTTTCTCAATGCTATGACCTATCCGGACAAGACGGTGTATCCCGCGGCGAGCACGGTAAGGAAGGATTATTACAATCTGATGGCGGTCTACGGTGACGCGGTATTTTTTCCTCTTCTCAAACGGGAACTGTTCCTTCAGGAGGGCAGGCGGTTTGAACCCGGAGAGGATGGTACTCTTTCAGTGGAGGGGATTGTTTTCAATGAGATGAAGGGGAACTACTCCAGTTTCGATTCAATAGTCGGAGACTGGTCCTACAGAAGTCTGTTCGATCTCTCCGAATACAGACATGATTCCGGCGGTGATCCTGTCCATATTCCTTCTCTGACCTATGAACAGTTCGTCGATTTTCATCATACCTTTTACCACCCGGCGAATTGCCGCCTTTTTCTCTACGGTGATATACCCACGCTTGAGCAGCTGGAGTTTCTCGAATCCCGATTTCTCCAGGATTTTACCGGGGGAAAAGGAGCGGCAGCGATTCAGGAGGAACCAAGGTGGACCGAGCCGCGTGTTCTCAAGGTAAAGGGGCCTGCGGCAGATTCTGAGGAGGAGGCTAAACCTACGGTAACCATCAACTGGCTTACCGGCAGGACAACCGATCCGATCGAATTGCTTTCACTGCAGATGCTCAACGGGATACTTCTTGGTCATCCCGGGACGCCAGTTCAGAAACTGATCGATGACACGGATTTAGGTCAGGATTTGTCGCCTGCCAGCGGTTTGGAGACTGATCTGAGGGATATTACCTTTACTATCGGTATCCGGGGGATCAAGCCGGACAAAGCCGGAGATTTCGAAGATCTTGTAATGAATAAGCTCCGGGTTTTATCCAGGGACGGACTTCCGAAGGATGTGGTTGAGGGTACCATGCGGAGGGTGGAGTTCCATAATCGAGAAATCAAGGGAGGCGCTCCTTTCGGTCTCAGGCTTATGAACAAGGTGTACAAAGGGTGGATGCACGGGACTGAACCGCGTACTACCCTTGAGTTCACCCCCCATATTGAAGAGTTGAAGCGCCGATATCGGCAGGATCCGCGCTACTTTGAAGGATTCATAGAAAAATATATGCTCGATAATCCTCACAGATGTACGGTAAGTGTGGTTCCTGACGGAGCGTATCTGAAAGACCTCGATGCTTCGATTACCGAAGGGATGAAAAAGATCAGTGAGTCGCTGACTGGCCAAAGCCTGAAAATGCTCGAAGGCGACCTCGAAGCGTTCAGGAGATTTCAGGAAACGGCAGATTCGGAGGAGGCCCTGGCCCGGATACCGGTTTTATCGAGAGAGGATCTGCCGGATGACATTTCCGTTATCAGTACGGATGAAACAAGGGTCGGATCCGTGAAGGCTTATACCCATGATCTGTTTACCAACGGAATTGTATATGTCGATTTCGCATTTAATCTGAATGGTTTAGACCAGGAAGAGCAGATGCTGATGAGTCTGCTCAGCAGGATGCTCAGTTCGCCGGGAATTCCCGGAATGGATTATGACGAGGTGTCCCGGCAGCTCAGCCTGAAAACCGGCGGCATGTATCCACATCTGGAGGTTAGTCCCGTTGTAGGTCATCCGGAGAGGTATCTCTGTTTTCTGGTGGTGCGTGTGAAATGTCTCCCGGATTTTCTACAGGAAGCGCTGGACCTGGTTCTGAAGATACTCAACAAGGCGGAGGTCGGTGATGAAAAGCGGCTTTGGGATGTTCTCACCGAATTCAGAAATGATATGAAATCAGCGATAATCCCGGCTGGTCATTCCTTTTCAGTTCTCCGTGCCGGAGCTCATCTGAATCCGGCCCTGCGTCTCGAAGATCATTGGAGGGGCATTTCCCAGCTTCTGTTTCTGGAATCTCTCCCGGATCGGAAAGACCCGGCGTTGAAAGAACTGGGTAATAAACTAGAGGCTCTGCGCAGTAAAATCATTGATTCCTCCCGGCTCCTGCTGAACATCAGTGCCGAAGGGGAGGACCTTTCGTCGACAAACGCAGCCTTGATCGTACAAAGCGCAAGATTCCCCGGCTCCGGCATACCATCTTCACTTTCACTTTCCCGGTGCGAAGCCGCCGATGGAGAAAGCTTCAAGGCAATGGAGGGGGTATGGGAAAGTCTCCGGATTCCTGCAGCCGTGGGATACAGCGGGATGGCGCTTCCCGGTCGGCTCTATGGGAGTCCGGGATATGCAGGGCAGGTACTGATTGCGCATCTGCTGAAAACCGATTACCTCTGGCAGAAGATCAGGATGCAGGGCGGTGCTTACGGTGCCGCTGCCGCCTCTCACGGCCTGGAAGGAGTCTTTTCATTTCTGTCGTATCGTGATCCCCATGTTGATATGTCATTGCAGGTGTATCTTGATTCTCTGAAATATATTATCGAGGAAGGGGTTTCTCCCGGGGAACTGGAGAGAGCAATAATTGCCGTGATCGGGAGGGATACGAAACCCAAATCACCCTCCGAAAAGAGCGTTCTCGGATTGAAAAGGACCATATACGGAATTACGGATGATCTTCGCAGACAGATCCGCAGGGAAATTCTCAACACCCGTCCTTCAGACCTCAGGGAGACTGCAGAGAATCTGCTGAGGTCTGCAGAACAGAGTATTAGAGTTGTGCTCGGAGATTCAGATAAGCTTTCAGAGGCGGAAAAGGCATGCGGTATGAAAAATGTAAAACCGCTCATCATCCCCCTGTAGGTTCAGAAAGCCAGCTGCCTTTATTTCAGTTTGTCCCGACCCCAGATCTTTATCATCCGTTCCAGGTTGGCCCGCACGTTCTTACCGTTCAATAACTCCTGTCTCCGCTGATAGAATATGCAGCGACTCATCTCAGCCTTTCCCTGAACGATGTCCTGAGCCAGGGCTTCGCAGGTGGGGGACCCGCAGATTCCGCAGTCGACCTGAGGAAGTTCCTCCTGGATCTGATGAATCTGTTCCATTTTTTTCATAGCCTCTTCCAGATTATCATCGAGTTTGATAATTGATCGTGCTTCGATACGGTCGAGCTTGATATTTTCCCGGAGATATTCGGCCTGACGGTCGATTTTAGAGATAATGTCCCCGGCCAGCGGCGGAATAGACCCTGATCGGTGGCGGAGTCTTTCTGCGGTGAGGAAACGATTCCCGGAACCGAGGATTCCGCCAGCACAGCCTTCGTCGCAGGCTCTCAGCTCCAGAAAGTCAACGCCGGAAATCTCTTCATTTTCCAGTTTTTCGAGAAACTCTATTACGTTGTGTATTCCGTCAACGGCAAGGCTTCTTCCCTGCATATGCGGGGCCTCTCCCATGGTAAGGCTCCAAAGAACCGCATCCGATGAGATGTGCTGCCGCGGAGGTACCGTACAGTTGGATCCCTTCTTTTGTTTGATAATCGATTTGTGAATAAGATTGAAAAGGAAATCCATATTGATCACCCCGGTAAAAGGATTATCCTCCTCTCCTTCGGGGCTTTTGATGGCCGCGATTTTGGCGGCACAGGGGGTTACATAGAATATTCCGATTTCCCCGGGGTCGGCTCCCTGGTCACAGAGAGTTTTTCTGGCATAAAGGGCGGTAATATCGAGGGGCGGCTTGATGAGATTCAAATGATGAACGAGGGAAGGAAACCGGACCTGAATGAGACGCACGATGGCCGGGCAGAAAGAGGAAATCACCGGATACTGGTCGGCGTAGGTAACGTAGCGTCTGCTGATTCGGTGCAGTATGTCACAGCCGAATTCGGCTTCGAACACATGGGTGAATCCAAGATCTATGAGGGTACTCAGGATAAGCTGTTCACTTATTTCATCGGAGAACTGGCCGAGCATTACCGAGGGGACTACCGCGACCCGATAGGGATAACGGTAAATTTTCTGGAAATCATCCTGTTCGACCACTATGGCGTTTACCGGACAGACTTCCATACAGTTGCCGCAGTCGACGCACTTCCGCGGGTCGACCTGTGCCTTGCCGCGTACAATCCGAATTGCTCCGGTGGGGCATACGGTCATGCAGCGGGTGCAGCCGAAGCAGATATCTTCCTTTACCTTCAGGGCATGATGAAAGGGATATACCTGCATCAGTTTCTCTGCTCCATGGAATGTCTGTCAAGGAAAATGGTCATTTCTACCTCGGTGCCTTCCTTTCCGCTCCTGATCTCAAGATGGTCGGTGCTCTTTTTTATGTTCGGAAGTCCCATACCTGCACCATATCCCATTTCCCGGATCTTCTCGGTTGCGGTGGAATATCCTTCGGACATGGCCAGATCTATATCCGGAATGCCCGGGCCGTTGTCGGAAACCAAGGCATGAATCTTCTCGCTGTCGATATCAACCGTAAGGCTTCCTCCGGTGGAATGTCCGACCACGTTCACTTCGGCCTCAAACATGGCAACTACAGCTTTTTTTATGATCTCAGGAGGGATATTGAGCTGCTTGAGCCGTTTTTTTATCTGGCTGGATGCCGAACCGGCATTGGAAAAGTCCCCCGCCTCTATCGGAAATTCAAAATGCACGATATCGCTCTCTCAGAAAACAGCTTCTAAGCCGTCGGTATACAAAATCCCCGATGCCTTGAACATTGAGTACCGGGTCGACATAAGCACAATACCGAGTTCATCGGCAAGCTCTATCATTTTCAAAGTAGGTATCTTGCCGCGAACAATCAGAATATGACCGATATCGGACATTTCGGCGGTGCGGACGGTTTGAATATTGTTCAATCCGGTAATCAGCAGGAGGTGATCGGTCATCAGGGTCAGGACGTCGCTCATCAAGTCCGAGGCGAAGGCCCTTTCTATTTCTATATCGGGATCTCCGATCCCGCTGTGGATTTCTGCTGCCAGTAAACTGCAAATTTCATCTATCTTCATGTTGTGAATTCCTGTGAAATTATCATAGCAGAAAGCAGCGGAATAATAAAGAAAAAGATGAATACGAAAATCCTGCTGATTTTCCGGACATATTTTCAGGGAAATCGGCAGTTTTTTCTTGACACCGATTTTAGGGGGGATTAGAATAAAATTATCAATGCAACCGTGTGCATTATAAAAATGGTTCTGTCTTCGTGCCGAAATCCCGCGGCGGCTGCATAGAGAAAAAGTATTTACATACAGGTGCAGATGCACCTGTAAAAAACAGGAGGTGTTTTTATGAAGAAACTACTATTTGTCCTGCTGGGACTCACTTTAGTAGTTGGTTTCGTTTTGACGGGTTGTCAGAAAGAGGAAGCCGCCGAAGAGGCCGGCATGGAATCTAAAGCATCATACACTCAGAACGAGTGGACCGATGGTGAAGACCTTTCTGGAAAAACAGTAAACATTTTTGGAGCCTTCGTTGATGAAGATGCAAAACGCTTTGAAGCGAGCATGGTCCCCTTTGAAGAAGCCACCGGTATTGAAATTGAATATGAAGGTTCCGGAGATTTTGAGGCACTTATTACCGTAAGAACGGAAGGTGGTGACCCGCCTGATGTAGCAGCTTTTCCCCAACCCGGCTTAATGCAGGATGTAGTCTCGCGTACCGATCACATCAATCTGTCTGATTGGTTTGATTCTTCCTACATGAAAAATCAGTACAATCAGAGCTGGCTTGATCTGGCAACATACAAAGGTGAAATGGTTGGTGTGTGGTACCGCGCCAGCGTGAAGAGCCTTGTATGGTATGCAAAACCGATATTTGAAGCTGAAGGATATGAGATACCGCAAACATGGGATGAAATGCTGGCTCTCAGCGACCAGATGATTGCAGATGGCTATATCCCCTGGTCGATCACCATGGAAAGTTCAGGTGCAACAGGGTGGGTCGCAACCGATTGGATGGAGGACATATTGCTTCGTACCGCTCCGCCTGAGAAATATGATCAGTGGGTGGCGGGAGAACTTCCCTTCAGTTCACCTGAAGTGAAACGCGCTGCTGAAGTTATGGGTGATATCTGGTTCAATGAGGATTATGTTCTCGGCGGAAGGAATTCCATCCTTACGGTTCCTTTCGGCGATGGTGCTACCCCGCTGGTACAGGATCCGCCGAAAGCTCTGATGCACAGACAGGCGAGTTTCATTACCGCCTTTCTCCCGGAAGGTACAAAAGTGGGTGAAGATATCGATTACTTCTATCTGCCGCTGATCGATGAGGAAGAGGGAAAGCCTGTTCTCGGTGCCGGTGACTGTTTTACGGCTTTTACCGATAAAGCTGAAACAAAAGCTGTAATGAAATATCTCACTCAGGGGATTTCCACCAAGGCATGGCTGCAATCCGGCGGTTTCGTTTCACCCCATAATGATACCCCGATTGACTGGTATCCAACAGTAGTTGATCGAGGGTATGCAGAGATTTTGCAGAATGCTGATACATTCCGTTTTGATGCGTCAGACCTTATGCCGGGCCAGGTAGGTGCAGGGTCATTCTGGAAAGGTATGGTTGATTATGTAAGCGGTGAAGACCTCGATGAAGTAATGATGAAGATTGACAATTCATGGCCGGAGGAATAAGCCGGATAAAAATTAACATTGCTTAATGTGTTAGCTTAGGTGAATGAATGCAGGCAGGTTTCCCTGCCTGCATCCTTCTCTCATTCAGAAGGAGATTTTTATGGCTAGTATTTCCAAAAAAAACAACCGGATATTTGAAATCTTCGCTGCCACGCCGGTACGCATCCTCATCTCTCTCGTTGTGCCGACAATAACTTTTCTCGTTCTCAGATGGAGCTTTATCTACATGCGGGATTCTGAGGCATCAAAGTTTCTCATAGGAATTGTGGCTCTCACTGTCGGAGTCGGCGGAGTATGGGTTTTATATGCCGCAACGGATAATCTCGTCGGAATTTTCCCCGTACGTCTCCGTGATACGCTTCGGCCGTTTGTTTTTGTTGGTCCGGCGGTAGTCGTACTTCTGTTCTACATAGTATTTCCGGCACTCAGAACAATATGGCTCAGTTTCCTGAATCGTACCAGCACCGAATTTGTAGGTTTAAAAAATTATGCCTTTGTTTTTACGGATCCGGAGATGTTTATTGTAATGAGAAATACCCTCTTTTGGGTGCTTGTAGTCCCCTTTGTAGCGGTATCTCTGGGTCTTATCATAGCTGTTATGGCTGATAGATTGAAACCTTCAGCAGAAAAGATAGTTAAATCTCTCATCTTTCTTCCGATGGCAATCAGTTTTGTCGGTGCAAGTGTAATTTGGAGATTTGTGTATTTTTATCAGCCTGCCGGATATGATCAAATAGGTTTACTGAACGCGATTATCACAATGTTCGGTGGTGAGCCGATAGCATGGCTCATCATAAGACCGTGGAACAATTTTTTCCTCCTCTTGATAATGATTTGGCTGCAGACTGGTTTTGCGATGGTAATACAGTCCGCTGCGGTCAAGGGAGTTCCCAGCAGCCTGCTCGAAGCAGCGCGGATAGATGGTGCAGGTGAAATAAGGATCTTTTTTAATGTGACAATTCCTTATATCAAAGGGACCATACTTACAGTGATGACGACAATTCTTTTCATGGTATTAAAGATTTTTGATATTGTGTATGTAATGACAAGCGGTAATTATGACACGGGCATCGTAGCATCACGTATGTACCAGGAGGCGTTTATTTTTCGGAATAACGGCCGCGGGAGTGCATTAGCGGTATTTCTTTTTATAGTGGTGATACCATTCATGATCAGAAATATTTCTCAGCTTCGGGAAAACAGGAGGTAGAGCATGAGTAATAAAACGAAGAACAATCAGGCTATCACACAAAGCACTCCTTCTAAAAAAAGCAGACCCGCTTTGCATATTCGATCATGGACGATGCGGCTTGTTTTGTTTCTCATTGTTTTGATCTGGACGGTGCCTACGCTTGGTTTGCTGATAAGTTCTTTCAGGAGCCCGGAGGCTATCAGCGCAACAGGATGGTGGACAGTTTTTGGCAGGTTGTTTCATGCCGAATGGACCATGCAAAACTATGTAAGTGTATTATTCGCAGATTTCATGGGTCTGGCATTTATGAACAGTATTCTGGTCTCCATTCCATCGACAGTAATACCTATTACTATTGCAGCATTTGCAGCATACGCAATTGCCTGGATGAATTTCCCCGGAAGGGAAGCAATCTTTGTCATGATTGTCGGGCTTTTGGTGGTTCCTCTTCAAATGGCCCTTATACCCGTATTGAAGATTTACACAACGTACCAGTTGAATGGAACATATCTCGGTATCTGGCTTGCCCACACGGGATTTGGACTGCCTCTGGCTACATACCTTCTTTTTGGCTATATTTCAAGTATACCGAAAGAGATTATTGAATCAGCCCATGCTGACGGTGCAACTCCATGGATGAGCTTCACAAGGCTGGTACTGCCTCTTTCCAAACCTGCGATTGCCTCATTTGCAATTTTTCAGTTTATGTGGGTATGGAATGATTTACTCGTCGCGCTGGTTTTTCTGGGAACAAAGAAGGAAAATGCTCTTGTAACTACCCGTCTAGCCGAGATGGTCGGTTCACGAGGTCAGGATTGGCATGTACTTACTTCCGGCGCCTTTCTCACCATGATAATGCCATTGATAATCTTTTTCTCACTCCAGAGGTATTTTGTTCGCGGTATGATGGCAGGTTCTGTAAAAGGATAATGATAGAAACAACAAGGTCATCAGATTGACGGCCTTGTTGTTCTTAAATCTGCCGAGGGGCAATGACTTTTTTCCTAAGGTCAGTATTTGATTTCTGACAGATCTCCTGCATCCATTTTTACAGGATTATAACCTAATAAATATTTTCCTATCTTTGTCGGGCAGTGTCCCCTGAAGGGTATCTGTTTTTCCTTAATCCAGGGATTCAGCAAAGTTAGCGCAGGTATTCCGCAGGTTCCGTTTCGAAGACACAAAACTAGGAGATGGTTGAAAAACTATCTCCGATCTCATGCAGCTTCCCGATAAGGATCGGGTAGATAGCGGGGGCGGCACAGACTACATTGTAATAGTCGTCCCCGATGTGAACATAGGATCCGACCGCCCCGGCTTCCCGGGCAATTAAAATGCCGGCGGCGAAGTCCCAGAGACGGATTTTCAGCTCCAAGTACCCGTCAAGGACACCCTGGCCAACCAGGGCTGTGTCAATAGAAACTGCCCCTGTACGGCGCAGACCCTGAACCTGCGGGATTACATGCGAAATATAATTCACATTATTTTCCCGGGAAGTAGCGCGATCATACGGTACTCCGGTTGCGACGAGGGCCTTTGAAAGTTCCCTCGTTCCGGAGGTATGGATTTTTTCTCCATTTAAAAAGCTTCCCTGTCCCCTGATGGCTGTATAGGTGCGCCTCAGGGGTGCTGAATGGACTACGCCAAGCAGGGGAGTGTCCTGATCAAAAAGGGCTATCGATACCGAATAGACTGGAAAGTTGTGAATATAATTAGTCGTACCATCCAGGGGGTCGATAATCCATCGATAGGGCGATTCATCTTTTCCCGAACGGTCAGTTCCTTCTTCACCGAGAATCCCGAAGTCCGGATACTCTTTTTCGAGAGCTGAAACGATCAGTTCCTCACATCGCTTATCAATATCAGTGACGATATCCACATCGCTTATCTTGGAGCTCTGTTGAAAACCTTCCGTATGACCGGACCATTGAATCTCTCCGGCTTTTGCAGCCAGGTCCCGGGCAAACTTCAGTGTATTTTGTGTATCCTTCTGGGTCATGGCAAAAGTTAAGCATAAAACACTTTCTTGTTCAACGATGGACAGATCAGTTTCGGCAGGCTGCAGCTTGCCGATACACTTCAACCGATCCATGTCGATCCCGGACGGATACCATCAGTTTCACTTGTAGTAAGAGCCGCAGGATGGGCTCTGGGATGCTTAAATGGGTCCTTCATACAGCTTCCCGGCAGTACTGAGGATGAATTCCTTTTTTGTCTCGCGAAAAGCCGTGTTATACTATTTCATCTGAATAAGGAAGAGCAGGTATGGCAGCAATAGAAGTGGTATTGATTGATGATCACCCTCCGGTCAGAGACGGTGTAAAAGCGGCTTTGCAGAAGGATTCGCAGATAGTCATCGTGGGAGAAGGTGAAAGTGGAGAAGAATTATTCGAAATACTGAAACAGAGAAAAGTTGATGTGATCATTCTTGATATTTCTCTGCCTGACAGCTCAGGGATTGATTTGATCTCTACTATCCGGTCCCAATATCCTCTCGTGAAAATAATTATTCTGAGTATGTATAGCCGCAGTGATTACGTTCTAGAAGCCATCAGCAGCGGAGTGAATGGCTATGTTACCAAGGAGACTTCACCCATGCGCCTGATCGAAGGGATCAAGCAGGTCTGTAAGGGGGAATATCATTTTGATCAGGTAACTCTCGATGTTATTATTCACAAAGCCTTGGAACACCCCCAGCGGTTTTATGATGTGAAGGATGAGGCCTATGAATCTCTTACGGCGAGAGAGCAGGAGATAATGAGGCTGCTTGCCGAGGGATTCTCTGTAAAAAAGATTGCTCAATCCCTCTTTATCAGTTTCAGAACGGTGGAGAATCATCGAACCAGCATTTTTCGCAAATTAAATGTAAAAAACGCCGCTGAATTGGTCCACTATGCTACCCGCCTGGGCATTATCGATCTGGAATAGCGGCACATGCATACGTTTCCATGAAAAAGTCACAGAAGATTGTGATTTTCCCTTATTCCCATATAGTGGAACGACCGGTATACTGGACACGAAATAAGAAAGTACTTGTTACTGCTAAAGTAGATGTAAAAAATGTAATAAAAGATTATTTTAAAAAGTGGGGTTATAGGGTTATGGAGGGGCTGATAAACTGCCGCATCAGCTCCTCCTCTTTTTTTCCTTCCCTGTTCTGAAGAACTGATCTGCAATGCTGCTTTCTGTGCTGAGTTCCTGCAATATTTCAGTTCCTGATGCTGTCCCTCAGCTGCGTATGTCCTGAATTACTTTCATTAAGAGTCTGGGATCATCGCTGATGATGCCGTCAACACCCATTGCCAGCAGGCGTTTCATATCCTCTTCTTCATTGATGGTCCACACCTGTACTTTTACCTTGTTTTCATGGAGTTTTCCGATGAGTCCCGGTGTGACAACATGAATTTTCCCCGCATATTCCGGGACCTGGAGAATTTTGCCGGCAAAGGGGAAGGAAAGAGACAGCAAACCGCACCAGCGGGATATCAGGAGACGGCGCGCTTCGGCTTCTGAAAAGCTGGTTACAATATCGGGTCCTAAACGGCGGATTCTCGATACCTGCCGATGGTGAAAGCTTGCTCCGAGTACTCGATGCTGGGCATCGAAGGCATAGATGGTATCGATGAATCTCTCAGCCAGTTTCAGCGAGGTTCCTTTGAGGTCCAGATTGAACCTCATGGCCGGTAAGGCTTCCAGGGTCTCAGCGAGGGTTGGAATGCATATCCCCTGGTTCCTGAATGGGAAATCACCTTCCGGGTTCCTGTATCCGTATCCTGCGTCGAGTTTTCTGAGCTCTGTCAACGTAAAAGAGGATATCTGTCCTTTTCCATCGGTCATCCGGTCGACGGTGCTGTCATGCCAGAGTACACATTCACCGTCCGCCGTCAGATGAACATCAGACTCGATACAGTCAACTCCCAATTCTGCTGCTGAATGAAAGGCGGGAAGGGTATTTTCAGGGTAAAAAGCGGAATCACCGCGATGCGCACAGATCACCGGAAAGGGAGTGAGAAAAGGGTAGGTTTTATCTTTTTTTTTCGGCATATCTCTTTTCCCAAAATCTGTTTGCTGATAGCCTATACTCTTGAAAAGGTCAGGTCAATATGAAAGATTATCGTACATTAAGCAAAATTGCACTTCCTCTGGCGGTATTATTCGCCTCGTTTTCATCAATATTTATTCGGCTCTCCAGTGCGCCTTCTTTGATAATCGCTTTTTACCGAATGGGCTTCGCTTTTATTATGGTCCTTCCCTATACGGCGGTAATCTGGAGCCGGCCTTCGACTGCCGTCCCTCTATCCGATAGTCAGTCCGATAGTCAGTCCGATAGTCAGTCCGGCGGTGATCCTTCGGGGGATCAAAAGCAGGAGTCAGCCCGTGATGTGCTTCTTTCTCTTCTCAGCGGCTTGTTTCTGGCCTTGCATTTCGCCACCTGGATCAGTTCGCTTTCATTTACCAGTGTGACCAGTTCGGTAATTCTGGTGAATACCCATCCCATCATGGTTTTTATCATCAGCAGCCTGATACTGAGAGAACATCATAGCCCGGGAGAACTGATCTTCGTGCTTATTACGGTAACCGGCAGTACCGTACTTTCCTGGGGAGACGGTGCGAAGGGTGCCGGCGTGATACTTGGTGATTTACTTGCCGTTGCAGGAGCTCTATCGGTGGCTGTATATCTGGTCCTCGGTAGAATGGTGCGGCAGCGGATGAAGCTGAGTCTGTATACTTTCCTGGTATATGGAAGCAGTTCCTGTTTTCTTCTGATCCTTGTGCTTGCAGCCCGGATTCCCCTCTGGCCTTATGCGTTTCGGGATTTTATTCTGTTTTTTGCTCTGGCTTTTTTCTGTACTATTCTCGGACACAGTATATACAACTGGGCCCTCAAGTATGTGAGCTCAACGTATCTTTCCATGAATATTCTTATCGAACCGATTGCTGCCGGGGTCATGGCCTTTTTCCTCTTTCAGGAGATACCGACTCTTCTCAACGGGGCAGGCGCGGTGATCGTACTCCTGGGGATATTCGGCTATTCGAGAGCGAGTGCGCGGCTCTCGGATGAAACATAATCCGAAAGAGATCGGCTTGCCCGAGTAAATGGTTTTTCTTGACAATGGCTGTATATCCATTTTAGACTGTAGTTATGCAAACGTGTGCAATGGGAGTGATTCATGAGTGAAAATTCCCGGGATACCTGGCGGATTCTCGAAGAAAGTATAGTGCCGGAGAAAATGGCGGATAACGAAGCACTCTTTTCTCTTGCCAACGGGTATCTCGGTATCCGGGGATGTTTCGAAGAGCCAGCCTGTTCATGGTGCCGGGGGACCTACCTGAACGGATTTTATGAATCTCACCCGATTACATACGGTGAAAAAGCCTACGGATACCCGGAACAGAGTCAGACGATCCTGAATGTTGCGGACGGACGTAAAATCAATGTCTGGATAGACGGGGAAGCCTTTGATATTCTGCAGGGAAGAGTCAGAAAGTATCATCGGGAACTCGACCTCAGAGAGGGAATTCTCGTTCGGGAAATAGAATGGGAATCTCCCGGAAAAAGAATAGTCAAAATACGCAGCGAACGTATCGTACCTATGTCCAGGACTCACACAGCCCTTATCAGGTATGAAGTCACCCCTGTGTCCTCGGAAATGAACCTCCGGATTCAAAGTACCCTGGACGGCAATGTGAAAAATATGCGGGTAAATGACGATCCGCGGGTCGGTGCCAGTCTAGGGCCGGAGACCCTTTTATACAAAAGGGGTGTCTTATCGGAGGAACGTGCGGAACTGCTTGCCAGAACAAGGCAGTCTCAGCTGACCCTCGCCTGCGGAGTAAGGCACCAACTGCAGGGAGCGGCGGATGTACAGGTGCAGTGCTTTTCAGGCAGCCGGGAGGTTGGTGTCGAAATCTCCTGCAAACAGGGAAAGGGAAATACCTTCCGGTTTGATAAATTCCTCTCCTATTCTTATCGATCAATTTCCGAAGAGGCGCAGAACCTTGATCACATGCGGGAGGCTCTCGATGCAGCCTGTCGGGACGGCTTTGACCAACTGAAGAAAGAACAATTCGAATATTTGAACAATTTCTGGGAACATAGCGATGTATGTATCGAAGGAGATGTGAAAATGCAGCAGGGCCTGCGCTTCAATCTTTTTCATCTCCTTCAGGCAGCCGGACGGCATGGCAGGACCAGTATGCCGGCAAAAGGGCTGAGCGGGGAAGGATATGAGGGCCATTACTTCTGGGATACAGAGATTTATGTTTTGCCTCTTTTTATCTATACACAGCCTGATATTGCCCAGTCTCTTCTCGAATACCGCTATAGTATTCTGGACCAGGCGAGAGAGAGGGCGGGGGATTTAAGTCAGAAAGGGGCCCTCTTTCCCTGGAGGACCATCAATGGCAGAGAATCTTCAGCCTATTATCCTGCCGGAACCGCCCAATATCATATCGATGCGGATATTGTCTATGGAATAAAGAAATTTCTCCAGATAACCGGAAGGTTTGATTTTCTCCCCCGGGCTGCGGAAATCGCAATTGAGACTGCCCGGATGTGGCATGATCTCGGAGAATTCATACCCCGTCAGGGCGGCGCTTATTGCATCAACGGGGTTACCGGTCCTGATGAATATACCGCAATTGTGAACAATAACTACTACACCAATATCATGGCCAGAGAAAACCTTGTTTTCAGCGCTGAGATCCTGGAGAACCTCAGAGAGCGGGATCCTGCCGGCTATGATGAATTAATTTTGAGAACGAAATTGAAAAAAGACGAACCCGAACAGTGGAAGAAGGCTGCTGGATCGATGTATCTCCCCTATGATCAGGAACTCGGTATCCATCCTCAGGATGATAGTTTTTTGAATAAGAAAGTATGGCCCCTGGCCGATACTCCCTTCGAAAAACGCCCCCTGCTTCTCCATTATCATCCCCTGGTCATTTACCGGCATCAAATCCTGAAGCAGGCTGATCTGGTTCTTGCCCTCTTTCTGCTGGGGGACCAGTTTTCTCTGGCTCAGAAAAGGCGCGATTTTGATTATTATGACAAACTTACGACCGGCGATTCGTCCCTGTCTCCCTGTGTTCAGTCGGTCATTGCGGCAGAGGTCGGGCTTGAGGATCTTGCCTATGAGTACTTCAGGCGCACCGCCCGTATCGATCTGGATAATGTAAACGGAAACGTACGTGACGGGCTCCATACAGCGGCCATGGCGGGTACCTGGACCAGCATCGTATACGGCTTTGCGGGAATGCGTGATTATAACGGCAAGGTGTCCTTCCAGCCACATCTCCCTCAGCAATGGAAACGGCTGACCTTCAATCTGAATATTCGACGGAATCTGCTGGAGGTGGCGATAAGCCATGACGAGGTAGCCTATACCCTCAAGGAAGGGACATCCCTCGATCTCTATCATGAGGGATATAAACACACTGTCTATCAGGGATCACCCCTGGTTTTTTCGATCCGCCCTGAGTTGAAAGCTGTTATTTTTGATCTTGACGGGGTTATCACTGATTCGGCGGAATATCATTTCCAGGCCTGGGAACAGCTATGCGGGGAATTGAATATCCCTTTCGACCGGGAGTTCAATCATAACTTGAGAGGTGTAGGCAGAATGCAGAGTCTCGAACTTCTGCTCGATCTGGTTCCTGAAAGGTCGTACACCGAAGCAGAAAAGGTCGAGTTTGCCAACCGTAAAAATGAATACTATAAAAAGCTCATAGCTCGTATCACCCCCGAAGATTTATTGCCGGGCATAGCAGACCTCCTGGAGGAGCTCAAAGATGCCGGCATAATGATGGCTCTCGCATCTGCCAGCCGGAATGCTCCCAGCATCATGCAGCAGCTGAGGATAGAGGATTACTTTGAAGTTATCACCGATCCGGGAGAAGTAGGGAAGGGAAAGCCTGATCCCGAGCAGTTCTATCTGGCCGCAGAGATGCTTCGGGTACCCATACGAAACTGTGTTGGTGTGGAGGATGCTCAGGCGGGGGTAGACGCGATCAACAGCGCCGGGATGTTTTCCATCGGAGTTGGAGAATATCTGGTTCAGACGGACTGGAAATGTGATTCTACCGGCGAATTGAATCTAGAAAAGATGCGTGAAGTTTTTTACGGCCGGACTTGATCTTCATTCTTGCGGGATTTCATAAACCTCCCCCGGTTCAAGTCTTATCAGTTTGCCCTTCATCTTCACAGGTACTGATTCGGTATTGGAATACAGACTTTCAATTCTTGTCAGGTTTTCAGTCATGGTGAATCGGAGGTTCTGACTGCGGTACATATAGGTGAATTGAATCCTGTTCCACTCTGAAGGAAGCCTCGGCCGGCATATAATCCCTTCCTTTCCCGTTTCTACACCGGCAAATCCTGAGACCACAATCTGCCAGGCGATGCCGCAGGCGGCGGTATGGATTCCTCCGATAAAGGTCCCGCCGCTGGCGGGAGGATTCGTGTTAAATAGATCAATGGTCAGGGATTTCTGAAAATACCGGTATGCTTCTTCGGCAAAACCTATCCGGGCGGCGACGATGGAATGAACCGCCGGACTGAGGGACGAACGGTGATGTGTCCGGGGTTCATAGTACAGATAATTAGCCTTCATGGTTTCAAGGTCGTACAAATCAGGATGAAGACAAAACAGCTGCAGCACATCAGCCTGTTTGATGACCTGAGTTTCAAAGGCTATTCCGTTCGGCCATCCCCAGTACTCATCCGGGTTCAGCAGTCTTTGTTCCAATTGCCGGGGCCGGATGTCCTCCAATTGAAAGTATCCATCAAACTGTTCGATCAGTCTGGTCTCCGGATCCGGTTGAGGAATGTAGATAAGGTCGGCCATTTCCTCCCATAGACATATCCGTTCTTTTGAAAGGTCGGTTCTCCCCTGCAGTTTTTCCAGGAGCTGAGGCTCTTCAGTTTGAATCCGGGCATATATTTCCAGAGCTGCGGAAATACTCCACTTTGCCTGGTAATTTGTAAAAATATTGTTGTCCGCGTTTTCATGATACTCATCCGGACCGAGTACTCTGATAAACTCGTACCGGTTTTTATCCTTCCTGAAGTGGGCCCTGGAAGCAATGAAATTCGCTATTTCGAACAAAATCTCGGCTCCGGCTTCGCGAATGAAATCCCAATCCCCCGTCGCATGAAAATACTGACGAACCGTATAGGCGATATCCATTGAAATATGGATCTGCCAGTCGTTGAAATGATTTCGTATTTTTCGACCGGTTAAAACATCCTTGAAAAAGTAGTCCGGACACAACTCGTCCCCTGAATCCCCGCTGATCCATGCGTAATATGCTCCATCGTAACCCAGCCTGCGGGCTTTTCTTTTTGCCCCGGCCAGTGTTTTGTAGCGGTATGTCAGAATATTCCGGGCGGCTTGAGGGTATGTATGAAGAAACATGGGAAGGTTGAAGATCTCCTGATCCCAGAATGCGGCGCCCTGATATGCCTGGCAGGATAAACCCCTGGCTCCGATCGGAAGGTGATCCGTGTGGACCGGGCTGGCAATGATATTGTGATAGATGTTGTAATGCAGCAGTGCCTGGGTATCATCGCTGCTGTCTATGACAATATCATAATTGTTCCACATGCCATCCCAGATTCGGGCACTGTTTTCTGCTTCCCTGTCATAACCGGTCCCGGAGATATCCCGGGCGAGTTCAATAGCAGCTGCACGAGGATTCTGCACATCCTTCCCTGAATAAACACTCATAACTTGTTCGATAAGAAGTTCCTCGTTTGCCTGAAGATCAGCAGTTATGGTCCTCATGGCTGTTTTCGGGTTTTTCAGGCTGATCAATGTTTTCGAAACGGCACCTGAAAGCTTTATCCCCTGGGCAACGGCGATAGGTAGATCCCTTTCAGATGTTGCCGATTCCACTGCAAGGATACCCTGTTTTTCCGAGGCCGAGAATGAATGAAGGTGGTCCCCATTCAGGTTCCAGAGTATTCCATCGATCCCCGTTTGTATTTCCATCGGACCTTCCTTTTCCGATACAATACGAATACGCTGAAGGACCGCATGCAGGTTGCGGTAGGAGGCGAAGCGTTCGAAGGAAACTCTGAACATCCTTCCTTCAGGATCACGCCAGCTGAAACCCCCGGCGGTACGCCCATATCTGAAATTAAGGGAAAGATAGTAGTTGGATATACACGGCGAAACGGATGAAGGGGGTGCAGAACAGGATGATCTGCCGGTACGGCCGGATACATCAAAAAGACTGATGGAAGTATCCTCCGAGCGAAGAAGGCAGAAGAGTGCATTCGGAACGTTGCAAAGCTCCGTCCATCTGCCGTCGGCATTGTCATATGTATCGCTGACTATGCACCCAACCGACTGGTCGGCCCCCCAATCGGGGAATGTTCCGCGGTAACCGAGGTAACCGTTTCCGGTCATGAAATTACTTCCGGTGGTTACAATTTGAACAGGATCAAAGCGGTTTTCTCTGATGCTCCATTCATTCTCAATGTAGATCGGACTATCCTGTGTGCCCATCCCCGGCCTTCCTTCAGTCCGAAAGTCTCTTACAAAACCCCGGATCTATGGTATCTTCATTATTAGGATTATAGAATTTTATGCAACCGTGTGCAAGAAAAATTTTTCTTGACAGCCGTGAGCATTGGAATATACTGGAAAAAAGGAATGCAACCGTGTGCACAGATATGAAGAAGAGCGCAGGGAAGGATAAAAAACCCGCCGTAACCATCAAGGATATTGCCCGTATTGCAGGAGTAAGCCACTCGACGGTATCCCGCAGCCTCAATGACAGCCCGCTTATTTCTGAAAAAACAAAACAGCGGATCAAGCAAATTGCCGAAGAGCTGAATTTCGCGTTCAACAGCAGTGCGCAGGGCCTTTCTACAAGAAGGACCGGCACTATTGGAATAATCTATCCTGAGCTCTTTGATACTTTCGGCAATTCCCTCTATCTTGGACTTCTGGTTCAGGGGCTGCGGCATGGTCTTGAACAGGCAAGCCTTGACAGCATAGGGAGTTTCCCGATAAATCATTACACCGGAGAGAGTAATATTCGAAAACTTTTGAGCAGGAAGAAAATCGACGGCCTGCTTGTCATCCACCCCGAAATTCCCGTCAAAGACTGGGAATATATCAGTTCCTCAGGGATACCCTTTGTAGTTCTTCACTTCAAACCGCGAAGCTTCGACTATAGCTGGATGAACTATCTTTTCACCGATCATGTTTACGGCGGGTACATGGCTACAAAACTTCTCGTAGACTCCGGATGCAGGAATATTCTCTGTCTGCGGGAGGATTCGAGAGAGAAACAGTTCATTGAACGGACCGAGGGATATAAAAAGGCACTATCCGAGTACAATATCGGTTTCAATCCTGATATGATTCTTGGAGGCGATTGTTCTTTCGAGTTCGGTTATAACACCATCATGAATAAAAAAAATGAGTTGGAAAAAATTGACGGAATATTTGCCGAAGCTGATCTTGTCGCTATCGGAGCGATCGAAGCACTGAAAGATCTCGGAATACGTATTCCGGAGGATATGAAGGTCGTCGGCTATGATGATACCGAGCTGGGTAAATATTTCAGACCAAAACTCACTACTATTCACCAACCCCGGGAAGAACACGCCCGCCTGGCTTGTGAAAGACTTATCCAGATGCTCGATCCGGATGATATCTCGCCGACTATGCAAAAGATTCTCAAGCCCCTGATAATCTACCGGGAAACTTGTTGATGGTATTTTCAATCCTGCGGACAATTTCCTTCTGTCCCAAAGAGCATTATCATTGCGCTTCACCCGGGAAATGAAGGAAGTTTTTTCCCTTCAACTCATCTTTTCAGAATGAATTGTTATCCGATTATCCGCAGGATCAATGACACTGCCTGAATTTTCCTCTTCAAAACCGACTGATTATTGGGTACATTAGTAATCATGAAGGATGGAATTATTGCGATAGGCATGAGCGGGGGCGTAGACTCGAGCGTTGCGGCATACCTGCTGAAGCAGGAATGGTCCCGGGTGGTCGGGGTCAGTCATTATATCTGGAGGGATTCGGCCTGCTGTAACTCTGAGACCCTGGAGCGGGCTGAGGCGGTATGCAGGCAGCTGAATATACCATTTTTTGTTTTGAATTTGCAGGAGGAATTCAGAAAGTATGTAGTAGACAATTTTGTGGATTCCTACCGGAAGGGAGAGACGCCCAATCCCTGCGTCCGGTGCAATGAGTTTGTACGTTTCGGTCTGTTTCCCGGGGAGGTAAAAAAAATGCTGGTCGGGGAAGGATTGATGCGGTCCGATGAGTCTCTTCATATGGCGACAGGCCATTATGTCAGAACAATTCAGTCTGATGGATTTACCTGCCTGCGGAAAGGAGTGGATGTTACAAAAGATCAATCCTATATGCTCTATCGGATCAGTCCTCAATTTCTGCCCTCCTGCTCATTTCCTTTGGGGGGCTTGAGAAAAACAGAAGTCATTGAGATTGCGAAAGCTCACCGTTTTCCGACCTCCAGCGTCAAGGAAAGCCAGGATGTCTGCTTTATCGAAGGGAAATATGTTGATTTCATTGCCGAAAGCATCGGAGAAAAGGGCATCCATTTCCCCGGTCCAATTATAGATCAGTTTGGAAGACCCATCGGAACCCACAGGGGGTATATGAATTATACGATAGGACAAAGACAGGGTTTGGGTCTTTCGGATGGGCCCTGGTATGTTTCGGAGCTTCGGGCTGAGACAAACACGGTGGTAGTGGCACGGAAGAATGAACTCGGGAAGCGATTCTTCAGTATCGACAGACCGCATTGGTTCAAACCGCTGCCCGAACGTTTCAAAGCGACTGTAAAGGTGAGGTATAATTCCACGGAAATTCCCTGCCGTATTGAACGGTCTGGAGAAACACGGGTTGAATTACTGGAAAATCATGTACTGAGCCCGGGGCAATCCGCAGTGGTCTATGATGATGATGTAGTTATAGGCGGCGGCATCATTAAACGAGGGACATAAGCCTCTTTTTTTCGAAATCGATATCTTTGCCCCTTTACACAACTGTGACTATTTGTATAGTAAGGTGTTATTATGAATGAATCTGCACTTGTAATAGTTGAATCACCAACCAAAGCCCGAACCATCAAGCGCTTTCTGCCGAAAGGATATACGGTGGAAGCCAGCATCGGTCACATTCGTGATCTGCCTCAGTCAGCCTCGGATGTTCCGAAAGATCTGAAAAAGGAAAGCTGGGCCAGGCTTGGTATCGATATTGAGAATGATTTTAAGCCTCTTTATATTATCCCCCACGGGAAAAGCAAGATTATCCGTGAATTAAAGAAAAAAATGAAGGAAGCGGATATTATCCTTCTGGCGACGGATGAAGACAGGGAAGGGGAGAGTATATCCTGGCACCTGATTCAGGTTCTTCAGCCGAAGGTACCGGTAAAGCGGATGGTTTTTCATGAGATTACAAAGACGGCTATACAAAAGGCCCTGAAAAATGAAAGGGATATTGATCTGGATGTGGTAAATGCCCAGGAGACACGCAGTATTCTGGACCGTCTGTATGGATATACCCTTTCACCTCTGGTTTGGAAAAAAATCGCCTATGGCCTGTCAGCGGGTCGGGTTCAATCACCGGGTCTGCGATTAATCATCGAGAGAGAGAGGGAACGAATCAGATTCAGGAAGGCGGTCTATTGGGACATCAAAGCTTCATTAAAAAAGCAGTCCGGAGAAGAACGCTCTTTCGATGCGATGCTGGAAACGGTAGACGGGATGAGAGTTGCCGATGGGAAGGACTTCGACGCTGATACCGGGAAGTTGAAGCCGAAAAAGAAGGCCGTCGTTTTCAATGAGCAGCAGATAAAGCAGCTGGTTGACGAGGTTCAGGGGTCTGAATGGAAAATCACATCGCTCACTGAAAAACAAACAAAAAACCGTCCTGCTCCTCCGTTTATCACATCAACCCTTCAGCAGGAGGGGAACCGGAAACTCAGACTATCCGCCCGCGAAACCATGCGCACCGCCCAGAGACTTTATGAGCAGGGTTTTATCACATACATGCGTACAGATTCTCCGTCTCTCAGTTCCGAGGGTTTGAATGGGGCCATCCATGCTGTCCGTTCTCTCTACGGTGATGAGTTTCTCGCTGAAAGTCCTCGTCGATACAGCAGCAAATCCAGCTCTGCCCAGGAAGCCCACGAAGCGATTCGGCCGGCCGGCGAAGTGTTCAAGCACCCGGAGGAAACCGGATTGCAGGGCAGAGAAAAGGCACTCTATTCTCTGATCTGGAAAAGAACCCTGGCAAGCCAGATGGCTGAAGCGCGGAAAGTTTCCACCACTGCAAAAATACTGGCCGGACGTGCAGGTTTTACCGCCACCGGAACAAGGATCGCCTTCCCGGGATTCATACGTGTCTATGTGGAGGGAAAAGATGATCCGGGAGCCGCTCTGGATGATAAAGAAACTTTTCTTCCACCCCTCGTCGAGGGGGAAGTGCTTGATCCGGAAAAGATAGAACATCTCTATCATGAGACGAAACCACCTGCCAGGTATACCGAAGCAACGCTGGTAAAAACTCTTGAAAACATGGCGATCGGAAGACCTTCAACCTACGCCGCAATTATAAATACACTCTTTGAACGGCAGTATGTCCGGAAACAGAATAATGCCCTGGTACCAACTTTTACCGGATTTGCGGTCATTCAGTTACTGGAAACCCATTTTCATTATCTCATTCAGTATGATTTCACCTCGGATATGGAGCGAACCCTCGATGAAATCGCTGAAGGGAAGGTGGACCGCACGGAGTATCTGAAACAGTTCTATCTCGGCCAAAATGGACTGGAACAGAAGGTGGAAGAACGGGCGAAACTGATATCCCCTGAAGAGTCCAGAACAATCAAGTTACCGCATATTTCCATTGTAGATGGTATAAAGGTCGGGAAATACGGACCCTACGTAGTTTACCGCAACGGGGATGAGAATCCGGTTCATGCATCTATTCCGGAAGAGATAGCTCCCGCGGACTTAACGGAGGCAGAAGTCCGTGAGATCATTGAAATTCAAAAAAACGGCCCCGAACCCCTCGGCACGGATCCGAAGACGGGTGAGGCGGTTTTCTGTCTTACCGGCAGATACGGACCATACTATCAGTTGGGGGAGGTTACGGAGGAGAATCCGAAACCCAAACGTGCGGCTCTGCCGAAGGGGATGAAACCGGGGGATGCAAATCTGGAGGATGCCCTTCGACAATTGAGCCTGCCGCGAACGATCGGTCAACATCCTGATACCGGCAAGGAGATTGCCGCAGCAAAGGGGAGATTTGGACCTTTTATTGTTCATGACGGAGATTTCCGCTCACTCAAATCAGAAGATCAGCTTTTTACGATTAGTCTTGAAGAGGCACTTGAAATATTCGCAACACCGAAAAAAGGGAGAGGCGGTTCCCAGGTTCTCAGAGATTTCGGTATGGATGAAGTCCTGGGTAAGAAGGTAGCTGTGTATAACGGCAGATACGGTCCATACATCAAAGCAGGCACAAAAAATGTGGCCCTCCCGAAAGAAAAAAAAGAACAGGAATCAATAGATAAGCTCACGATTGAAGAAGTTCGTGAATTGGTGAAAGCGCATCAGAGTAAAAAAAGAAAAAAATGAGTAAATTATCAAAGATGCTTTCTGAGCCAGCTCTTCATAAGTGAGAAGACCCCTTCCTTCTCCGGTTCATTATGAATCTCATGATACATTCCCTCAAAAAGATGGCGCTGTTTATCTTCAGAAGAAATTAGCTTTTCGACGGTTTCGCTGTTTAAGGGCAATACTGTCCGATCATCAGTACCATGCATCATCAGTACCGGGAGTCGTACATCCTTCAGTCTCTCGTCGGATAGGAGTTTTTCCGCGTGCAGAAATTCGTCCGCCATGCGGATTTTCATTTTACCCGTATAGACAAGGGGATCGCTTCGATAGTCATCAACAACTTTTCTGTCATGGCAGAGCAGGGCAGCGTCAAATGGCAAGTATCTGAAACCCGGTGCGATTTTTCGCAGAAAGTGAGAAAGTTTTCGTTCGAAACTGCTGCTTTGAGCGCCTGGGCGAACAATGGGTCCGCTTAAAATAAGTCCCTGAATTTCAGATTGCCGTCGAAGAGTATATAATAGTGCGATAGCTCCCCCCATGCTGTGGCCGTATACAAACAGGGGTTTCTTTTTGTTTTCCGGTTCTACATGCCTGGAAACGAAGAGATCCGTGTCATCGGCGAAAAGCTGAAAATCGGGTACATCCGCCCTTTTTCCCTCCGATTTTCCGTGTCCGTAGTGATCCTGAGCCCAGACATCGAAGCCTGCGGAGTTCAATTCGGCGGCCATTTCATTATAACGGCCGCCATGTTCAGCATAACCGTGAATCAATACAATTGTCCCTGCGGATGATGGGCCTGCTTTCCAGGATCTGAAATAGCGGCGGGACTTGTCTTTTCCAATAAAAAATCCGGTTTCCAAACTTTTCTCCTTTCTTCCTGTCCGCAATACGGCAGCTCTTCGCGGACACGACATTATTATTCCCCTGATACTTTATACGGTTTCCCATCAGATTTTCAATGCCCCTCGGCCTGGATAGCAGGATCCTTTCGTGTACATGCTTTAATTTACTTTTTCCAGTACCTATTGCTTAGATTACTAATTTCTTCTATTCTAAGCTATTAATCTCTCGTAAAATTGCTCTTTGATTTTAAAAATTTATTAAAATATTATTGCGTAGTAAATTAAAATATAGCTGCCCTTGACTTTACGGCAAAATTTGAATATCCTTATATAAATTAAAACCAACATCTTCGCATAAATAATTAGAGTTGATAGATATATAATTATAAGAGGGGAATAGATGGATGATACGGTAAAAATCAAAGTTGAAAATTTATACAAAATTTTTGGCCAGAATCCTAAAAGAGCCTTCCCGATGATTCAGGAGGGTATGGATCGCAATGAAATTCTTGCCAAAACAGGCACGGTAGTTGCAGTACGGGGCGTAAGCTTCGAGATCAGGAAAAAAGAAACTTTCGTTATTATGGGGCTTTCCGGGAGCGGAAAATCTACTTTGATCCGGTGTTTGAATCGTCTGATAGAACCCACATCAGGAGAAATTTTTGTCAATGGCAAGGATATCACGAAACTGGACAAGGACCAGCTGCGAGAGCTCCGGAGATATACCATGTCCATGGTGTTTCAGCATTTCGGCTTACTACCCCACAGAAATGTAGTAAACAATGTGGAGTTCGGCCTTGAAATCAGCGGTATGGATAAAGAAGAGCGGAATAAAAAGGCAATGGCTGCTATTGAGCTGGTCGGATTGAAGGGATATGAACTCAGCATGCCGGATGAACTGTCCGGAGGAATGCAGCAGCGGGTCGGACTGGCGCGGGCTCTGGCCAATGATCCCGATATGCTGTTGATGGACGAGGCCTTCAGTGCCCTGGACCCCTTGATCAGAAATCAAATGCAGGATGAGTTGATAGAACTCCAGGCAAAAATGCACAAGACCATCGTCTTTATAACTCATGATCTGGATGAGGCTCTCAAACTGGGTGATCGCATTTTGATACTGGGGCCTGATGGAACAGCCCGGCAGTTAGGCACCCCTGAAGAGATTCTCTCTGATCCGGCGGATGAATATGTGGCTAAGTTTGTAGAGAAGGTTGATAAAACGAAAGTTATTACTGTTTCATCGATCATGAGGAAACCGCCGGTTGTAACGGTACCGAAGGATGGACCTGGTACGGCAAGCAGAACCATGGAAAAACATGGTATTTCGAGTATCTTCGTAGTAGATTCCGATCGCTACCTCCAGGGGCTGGCCAGGATTGATGATACGGTTAAACTTCATAAAAAGAAGGAAAGGGATATTGAACCGGTACTAATACGAGATCTGTATACTGCGTATGAGGATACCCCGGTTTCTGATCTTCTGGGTACAGCCCTGGTTACGAAATATCCGATTGCCGTTATTGATAAGGACTACAGGTTCAGAGGCATAGTTGACCGGGCGGCCATTATAAACGAAGTAAACGATGATGCTGAAGATCAGGAATCACCAATGCACTTCAGTGAAATGGAAGAAAGCCGAAGCAACGGTGACGCGGAATAAGGGGGAAGATGATGGATAGTGTAACTTTACATAAAATATTTGATGTTGGCGGCGTGTTTGAAAGCATCATAGACTGGCTTACGGAAAACTTTGAAGTCATCTTTGATTTTATCGCGGATGTTATTGATGCCCTGCTGACGGGTTTTTACAAGGTGCTGATTTTTCCGCACCCCTTTATAATGATTGCTCTTTTCACAGCTCTTGCCTGGTGGATCGCAAAGCGGGGTGTCGGCATTTTTACCCTGGCAGGATTTTTTCTGATTTATGCAATGAACCTCTGGGATGCGACAATGGAAACTCTCGCTCTGGTAATTACTTCCGTGATAATTTCGATTTTTATCGCTGTACCCATAGGCATCTGGGCTTCAAAAAAAGATACCGTTGAGAGTATAGTCCGGCCGATCCTTGATTTCATGCAGACCCTGCCGGCCTTTGTGTACCTTATACCTGCGGTGCTTTTTTTCCGCCTGGGGGCTGTTCCCGGTGTTGTGGCTACTCTGATTTTTTCCATGCCTCCGGCGGTAAGGCTTACAAACCTTGGGATCCGGCAGGTCCCGAAAGAGATAAAAGAAGCTTCAATTTCCTTTGGCGCCACGGGCAGACAAATGCTGCTCAAAGCTGAACTGCCGGTGGCCCTGCCTACTATCATGGCCGGTGTGAACCAGACCATCATGCTGGCCCTCTCGATGGTGGTAATCGCAGGAATGATTGGTGCGGGGGGGCTCGGAAATGAGGTCCTGAAAGGTATTACCCAGCTGAAGATTGATCTCGGATTTGAAAGCGGTATTGCTATTGTAATTCTGGCGATTTTCCTGGACCGTGTCACACAGGCGTTGGGTATCGCCACACAGAAACAATAAATCAGATTATTTACAGGTGCTGATGAATAACAGTTTTGTTATTAAAAATATTTTTTTCAGGAGGTTTTATGAGATTAGTAAAGACTACTTTACTATCAATTATTGTTTTACTTATGGCCGCAGGCATGATACTGGTCAGCTGTCAAAAGGAAGAGGATGCTTCAGCTGCTCGTACCGAACAAGCGGAGGAAGCAGAGAAGACGGCCAATCTGGTCTATGTAAACTGGGCCGAAGGGGTAGCCTATACCCATCTCGCAAAAGTTGTACTCGAAGATAAAATGGGATACGAAGTTGAAATCACCGCAGCTGACGTTGCCCCTGCATACACTTCCATTGCTCAGGGTGACATGGATGCCTTCATGGAAACATGGCTGCCTGTACTGCACAAGGACTATGTTGAAAAATACCAGGATGATATTATTGATCTTGGACATGTGTACGAGGGTACCCAGAGCGGACTCGTAATTCCTGATTATATGGAAATCACAAAGATATCGGAGCTGGATGATATTGCAGATGAGCTTGACGGCAGAATCACCGGTATCGACGCCGGTGCCGGTGTTATGAAGACTGCGGAAAGTCTCATAGAGAGCTATGAACTCGATGTGAAATTGATGGCTTCCAGTGGACCTGCCATGACAGCCGCACTGAAGGAAGCCTATGACGATGAAGAACCCATAGTCGTGACCGGCTGGAGACCTCACTGGATGTTCGGGAAATGGGACCTCCGCTTCCTGGAACAGGACAAAGAGCAGGTCTGGGGAGTCGGTAATATTCATATTATGGGAAGAAAGGATCTGAAAGAAGATAAACCTGAGCTTGCACAGTTTCTCAGTAATTTTTTCTTTACCGATGCTGAACTTGGCGGTTTGATGGTTGTTATCGAAGAATCGGATGGTGACATCGAAGATGTTGCCCGTCAATGGATGCAGGACAATATGGACACTGTAGAGAAATGGATTCCATAAATCAGATCTGGTAATTCTCAAAAAGCCCCTCTGCCGTTCCGGCGGAGGGGCTCTTTTTTTCCTCTCCGGAAAAAACTTCGGAAACACTTTATAACAATTAAATACTTGCTTAAACGTTAAATTATATGTATATTAACAGCCGGATGGGGGTGTAAGAATATATGGATATTTGTGAAAGCTATTCTCCCGGGTATCGAAAAGACGATCCGAAGTATCAACGTTTAATCCTCGAGGTGGCAGGTATCTCGGAGATCTTCAAGGCACTGAGTGACGAAACTCGTACAAAAATATTGTACTTGCTGGCCGACGGGGAACTGTGTGTATGCGATCTTGCGGATATTCTCGACATGACCATGCCCGCGGTATCTCATCATCTGAGGCTGTTGCGCACTATGAGACTGGTTAAGTATCGCCGTCAGGGCAAACAGGCCTACTATAGTCTCGATGATGACCATATCGTGCAGTTGATCCGGCTTGCACGAGAGCATTTCGCGGAAAAATAGGGAGTGAGCATGAAGGGTGCGGAACCTGGTGAAAAAGAACAGGCAAAACAGCGTTATGTGCTGGAGGGCCTGAATTGTGCCCAGTGCGCGGTAAATATAGAACAGGATCTCAATAAAATTGAAGGCATCCAGAATGCTCGAATCAATTTCCTGGAAAAAACCATTGAAATTGATTCCAAATATGAGAAGGAACTGAAAAGAGCAGTTCAGCATCACGAATTTTCGGTGCGTATCAGACAGGAAAACCTTTCCGATGATCAGAAGGGTGATGAAGGGGATAATAAGAGCCCCGGTATTCTGAGGAGTACAGGGTTAAGACTCATTGTCATTTCGGCAGTTCTCTTTACGGCCGGAATGTTTACGATGTATCTGACTGGAATGAAAGAATGGCGGTTTAACCCGGCGCTCATATTTTTCAGTTCCGCCTACCTTTTATCAGGTGCAGGGGTTCTCAGGAAAGCCTTCCTGAACAGTATTCATGGAAAGCTCTTTGATGAGCATTTTCTCATGACAATAGCCACGGCAGGTGCAATCTTTCTGGGGGAGTATCCTGAAGCGGCAGCTGTCATGCTTTTTTATTCGGTGTG
>Ga0272441_10001200_pt1 | contig 55577 bp, 43 predicted proteins | sample SSMProp6N_FD_193582 | JGI IMG/M metagenome (GOLD analysis project Ga0272441, IMG submission 193582) | Marine sediment archaeal communities from Little Sippewissett salt marsh, Falmouth, MA, United States - SSM-Prop-6N | ecosystem: Environmental > Aquatic > Marine > Wetlands > Sediment ...
GTGGGAGTAATACTTTGATAAAATTAAGCAAACTAATTATGGGTAGAAAGAGAATTATTGTAATTTTGTTTTTTTGCGCATTTTTTGTTTCAGCAGAACAGTCCCATGCGGCTTTTTCATGGGAAGACAATATAATTGTCCATTACAAGATGAATGATAATGCCGAAACTACAACTGTTATTGACAACAAGGGATTTGCCAATGGCACAGCGCAGCAAAACACCTCTGCTTTACATACCGACGGAAAGATTATAGGGGCTTTGGAATTTAACGGAACAAGCGATTATATAGCAACTGCAGAAATGGATGAACAGCCTTCTGTTGCTTTCTGGTATAAAGAATCTGGTTCAGAAGATTGGATTTTTGTCGCCAATTCTTCGGGAACGACTTATGTAAACGGGGTTGAAGATATCCCGGTTCAGTATCCTGTTTACAAAAGTTGGGATGGTTATTCTATAGGGGGAGAATATTATGGAGAACAGGGAGAGGTATTAACACCATTCCAATCTTATGAAGGGAAAATTGACCCTACACTTGCTCAAATAGGGACAGATGATTTTTCTATGGGATTTTGGTTTAGAACGGGGGAGCAGAACCTTGGTGGATATAAAAGTCCGGATTATTTTGCCTTTACGCTTTACACGGATAATGTTCCGACATATTTTGCCTCAATTGGATGGTATCAAAATCAACACTATTTGTATGGTAAAGTATCGGAGCCCTTTGACTATGAGCGAAGTTACTCCGAAGGGACAGTCAGCAGCGCCGAAGATGGTTGGGCTGTTCAGGGGTATGATACTAATTGGTTGGATTTTGATAGTACTATAGATTGGGATTATCCAGTACCTATTCACATTGACGATACTGATGAAACGGATTCTGTGATATGGATTTTACAACAAGATTATTTATGGACTGAGGGACAATTATCTCCTTTCACAAACAGCAACTATACAATATCTTATCGTGCTTTATATACTCCTCCAATTTCCGAAGCTCAGATAAATTATACTCCCGGAGATGTATGGCATTTTCTTTTTATGACTGTTGACAGAGATGACCCGGAAGGACTTAAACTCTGGCTTGATGGTGTTGTTGTAGCGACAGCAGACCCAACAGATTTTGAAGATATAGATTTAAGCCCTGACGAAACTGGAGTAATAAATTTAAATTTTGGAGCCATTGATGACGGATTTTTCATTCAAAACCAATGGTTTGATGATTTTCAGCTCTATATAGATAAAGTTTTAAGTGAGGAAGATATATTGTATTTATACAACAACAGGAACGGAAGAAGGATCAATGAGGATTATTTTGCTTCTCTTGTAAGTGACGGATTTTATGTGGATTTTAACGGGGTTACCGACGGAACATATCCTGGTGCTATAGGCGGTGGCTATAGTTATGGTGTTCAAATGAGAAAATTGGTAGGCGACACTTGGGACAACGCTACAATTTCTTTTGCCGATTACGGCGGAAAGGATTTTTCAGACGGCGGACTTCCTCTTGTTGATGGAGAGTTCTTCAACGGTTCAATAGATGATTTCATGTTTTTCGACAATGCGCTTTCTGATGATGAGGTAGCCGAGCTATACAATTTAGGCGATGGAACTGAAAATGAATATGAAATTTCCGGCCGGGTTACTTTAAGCGGCGGAACTGCCGATGTTACGGATGTTTTATTGACTTTAAGCGGAGCAACGGGCGAAACTACACATCCGGATGCAGACGGCGATTATAGTTTTACTTGTTGGGAAAGATTTGACTATATAATTACTCCTTCATTGGAGGACTACTATTTCTTTCCAGGGGGTTATTCTTATCCCTTTCTGGAAGGTAACCAACCAAATCAGGATTTTATGGGCGTACCTTTACAATCGAATATTAGTGGTAGCAATGACAACGACGATGAATACCGATGTTTTTTGACTAATGTTTTTGCCGCGGGGGAAACGGATGGAAGTCGGATGTTATGTGAAATCAGAAACTTCAGAGACAGTTATCTTCTGACTAATCCTATGGGTGAGATGCTTGTTAGCGCTTATTACAAAACATCTCCAACTTTGGCTGAATTTATAAAAGAGTGTCCCATATTAAAAAATACAGCAAGAAGATTGTTTCATCCTTTGCTGTGGATTAATGAAAAAATAACAGAATAAGCCTATTTAAAAAAGGAAGACGGGGGAGTAAAGTATTCTTCTGTCTTCCTTTTTTGTGTTAAAATTAACAAGCATATGAACAAAAATAAGACTATTCTTATCTTGTTTTTCCTTATTATTGTTATCGGCATAATAGGAGCCGGTAGCCGAGTTTATGCGGCTGACTGTGGGGGAGCTACTCCTTGCAATTGTGGAGATACTGTAACATCAAGCTATGCCTTAACCGGCGATATGACGTGTACTGGGAGTTGTTTAATTGTGGGAGCTGATGGGATAACAATTGACGGCAGTGGCTATACCATAACCGGCGATGGCGGAACAGGCGATTACGGTATCAATAATTCGGGCGGCTATGACAATATAACAATCCAAAACTTTGGTAATATAACTAATTTCGGTAGAGGAATTTATTTTTTGAATTCTTCCGATAGTATCATACAAAACAATATAATCAATTTAAACAGTTACGGTATCTATATTTCAAGCGATTGGACAGAGCTTAGGCCTGCTGGTGATTTTAATAAGAATTGGTGGACAGTTGCCTCTGATTCTGACGGTTCTCATCTTATTGCAGCTGTTTCTGGCGGTCGTTTATACACTTCAGATGATTATGGGGCTACCTGGACAGAACGTTATCCTCCCGGAGGTGCTCCTGCTGATAAAAGTTGGAGAGCAGTTGCCTCTGATTCTGATGGATCACACTTGATTGCTGCTGTTTATGACGGTCGGCTCTATACTTCCAGTAATTCCGGGGCGACTTGGGACGAGCGATACCCTCCCGGTGGCGCTCCTGCTGATAAAAGTTGGAGAGCAGTTACCTCTGATTCTGACGGTTCTCATCTTATTGCCGCTGTTTTCGGCGGTCGTCTCTATACTTCCAGTAATTCCGGGGTGACTTGGGACGAGCGATACCCTCCAGGTGGTGCACCTGCTGATAAAAACTGGGTTTCAGTTGCCTCTGATTCTGATGGGTCTCATCTTATTGCAACTGTTAATGGCGGTCGTCTTTATACGGGCGTTTCCGCTGATGGCGGTGTTACTTACACGTGGACAGAGCGGTATCCTCCAGGTGGTGTACCTGCTAATGGAAATTGGGATGCAGTTGCTTCTGATTCTGATGGCTCTCACCTTATTGCCGCCGCTTTCACCGGTCGGCTCTATACTTCCGGTGATTATGGAGCCACCTGGACCGAGCGCCAACCTGCTGGTGATATTAATAAGGATTGGATTTCAGTTGCTTCTGATTCAGATGGCTCCCGCCTTATTGCCGCTGTTTTCGGCGGTCGACTCTATACTTCCGGTGATTATGGAGCAACCTGGATTGAACATCGGCCAGCTGGTGATGTTAATAAGAATTGGAGAGCAGTTGCTTCTGATTCTGATGGCTCCCGTCTTATTGCTGGTATTTATCAAGGTCGTCTCTATAGTTTAGATGCAGGTTCCTCTAGTTTCAACACCCTCACCAATAATACTACTAATTCAAACACTAATTCCGGTATCTATCTTTATTTTTCTGATTCCAACAATATTAGTTACAATACTGCTGATTCAAATAATGCCGGCATCTATCTTTATCTTTCCAATTTCAACAACCTTAGCTACAATACTGCTAATTCAAATAATTACGGATACCGTAATTATTCTTCCTATTACAATACCTTTACCGGCAATACTATCAATGATAATGCTCTTCCGCCCGGGTATCCTATTTCAAATACAAGATTCCGCTTGCAATCATATCAATCTTTTATGATTACGCTTAATGATGCCCCTGCTATAGCGCCGATTGGGACGGGGGATTTCAGTCTTTCTTTTTGGTATCAATCCCCGACCAAACCAACCCCCTATATCAGTTTAAATATTTGCCACGACATATATGTTTGTAATAGATTTGTGTGTTTGTCTTTTGCCAATTTACCTTTAGGCAGCGGCGACCCCATGCATTATTCCGCATTTATGAGAGATGGCGCAAGTTTTTCCCAAGTAGACTACGATGTTGACGACCCTTATGATACTGAGCCCCATTTATTGGTAATGAGCGTCCAGAGAAATTCTGCGACGGGCTTAAAGCTTTATTATGACGGCAATCTGGTCGGAACCTCTGATGATACAATAAAATTTAACGGCCTTGATTTCACTGCAAGCGCTACCCCTCCGGAAGACAATGTCGGCGGCGGAGTTTACATTAATAGCGGAGACGGCAATGGGCAAAGCAACCCCTTTTTAGATGAAATAAGAGTATATGTCGGCGCAGCCCTTAACCAATCACAGGTTTCTGATATCTATAATAGCGGGGTGGGGAAACTCGTCGATGAAGCGGAGTTTTCTACGATAGCGAGCGATGGTTGTTATATGGAGTTTGACGACCAAAATACAGCGACTCCTTTAGTTAGAAAATTTTCAGGCGATGTTTGGTCTGATGATACAGGCAGAACCTTTCTTCCGGTAAACTTGCGATCCGTAGCCGGCGGATTGCCGTATAAAGCAACAATTACTTCAAGCGCCGGTTTTGGCGGCGCTATTTCTCCGAGCGGGACAAATTTTGAAAATTGGGACGAACCGTTAGCTTTTACGGCAACTTCTTACATGGGTTTTAGTGTAGATAATTGGTATGTTGACGGTTCTGTTGTCCGAAGCGGCGGGGATTTTTATGTTTTACCGGAAGTAGATGCGGACCGAACAGTAACCGTTGACTTTTGTGTCGGGGGCTCGCCTATTTCGGAAACGGGTAGTGATGACGATGATGACGGCGCAGATTGTTGTATCGCCACAGCGGTTTACGGCAGTCCGATGAGTCCGGAGATTAACAGTTTAAGAAACTTCAGGGATGGATACCTGCTCACTAATCCGATAGGCGAAGTTTTTGTGAGTGTTTATTATGAAATATCCCCATTGTTGGCTAAAGTTATAACACGAAATCCTATATTAAGAAATACGGCAAAAAGTTTGTTTGCTCCGTTGGTTTTCGCGATAACCGACAACCGATAACCGTTATTTTTGGAACGGTATTTATATGCTTAACGGAATTCTTTTAGTAGACAAGCCGAAAGGTTTGACTTCCTATAAAGTCGTGGAAAAAATCTCAAGAAAATTCCGCATCAAAAAGGCGGGACATCTGGGAACGCTCGACCCTATGGCGACTGGGCTTCTTCCGATTTGTATTAACGAAGCATTGAAAATCGTCCAATTTTTAATGGATAAGGATAAGGAATATGAAGGGACTTTGCTTTTGGGAAAAGTGACGGATACGGGCGATATAACGGGCAAAGTTATAAAAGTCTCCGACTCTACGAGTCGAAAGACTCGGAGAGAAAATAAGAAAGTCAAAGTAAGTAAAGCCCAAATAAAAGCCGCACTTGAAAAATTTACGGGAACATATTTACAAACCCCGCCGATGCATTCTGCCATAAAGCAAAACGGCAAGAAACTTTATAAACTTGCACATAAAGGCAAAGAAGTCGAAAGAAAAAAACGGGAAATCACTATATACTCTTTGGAGATGAGATCTTGCAGTTTACCTAAGGTAAAATTCACAGTCGCATGTTCCAAAGGCACATACATAAGGAGTTTGGTAAACGATATCGGAAACGAATTGGGCTGCGGGGCCGTTTTAACGGATTTAAGAAGGACCAAAGTCGGTAATTTTTCCGTTAAGGACGCGAAACCTCTGGAAAAACTTTTGGCAAAAGGAAATATCGAGCAAAAAAATTTGATAGACATAAAAACGGCTTTGGAAGAACTTCCCGAAGTCAAAATAAAAAGTAGTTTCCTAAAAAATGCCTTTTGCGGAACTCCGATATACAAAGAAGCGATTTCGGACAGAAATTTTAAACTAAGTAAAGGGGTTATTGCCAAAATCTTATCGGAAGACGGGCAAGTTGTTTCCGTTGCCAGATGTATCAGGGAAGAAAAAGCCCTCGAGAAATTAGCAAAGAACGGAATCGTTTTCAATCATATAAGGGTGTTTAATCGGAACGCAGAAAATTAAGATATACAAATCGTTCCGATTATCCCGCAGAGTATCGGGAAAATATCCCACCGGGAAATTTTCCCGATGTCTTACGACACGGGACTAATCAAATAGGAATTTTTATATTATGAAAATATTCGGCGATTTTGAAGAATATAAAAATAAAAAACCCCTCTTTCTAACCATCGGTTTTTTTGACGGAGTGCATCTGGGGCACCAGAAAATTATAAAAACTCTTGTCAAAAAAGCAAAATCGGAAGGTTATCCTTCAGCAGTAATTACCTTTTCATTCCATCCTTTAAAATTATTAAGTTATTCTCACGGTAAACTTCTCATTATGCCTCTTGAACAGAAATTAAATTATTTCAAGCAGTTGGGCATAGATTATGTATTTGTTCTGGATTTCAATAAACATATTGTGGCGATGCAAGACAAAGAATTCATAGAAAACATTCTTGCTAAGAAACTAAGAGTGGAAAAACTCTATATCGGCGAAGATTTTCGCTTTGGTAAAAGTAGGCGGGGAGATGTCGGACTTCTAAAGAGAGAGGGGAGAAAATTCGGATTTTCCGTTACTGCCGTTCCTCTTATGAAAGTGGGGGACGAAATCGTCTCCAGCACAAAAATAAGAGGTTTAATAAGCGAAGGGAATTTTAAAGAAATAGAAAAATTCTTGGGGCGAAAATATTCGCTTTTAGGTAAGGTTACCGAAGGCAGGGGCATAAGCAAGGATATCAAGTTCCCGACGGCCAATATATATTTCAATGAAATACTTCTTCCGCCTGAGGGCATATATGCAGGCTGGGCAAGAATTCACCCCGTTAGAACTCACTCCGACGTTACGTCGGAGAACAGTCCCAACATAAAGTCGGGACTTACTTCTAACGGGGCAAGTAAATCTGCATTTTTCGTAACAACCGAACCAAAACGATTAATAGAAGCACACGTTATAGGACTGAAGAAAAATATCTATCACAAAGAGGTTGAAATTATATTCTTCAAAAAACTCCGCTCACGTGTAGTTTTCAAAACCCGCCGAGATGCTCAAAAACAAATTGCAGAGGATGTGGAGAGAGTTGGGGAAATAATGAAAACGGTTATCGGTTAGCGGTTATAGGTTATCGTTGAAAAAACTCCAAACAAATAACAGATGAAAGACGAAGGATGAAGGACGGAAAAGTCAAAATTAGCAACCCAGCACCAGAGCAAAGCGCGGTGCTGGACTAGTCCCGCACCGAAATAAAGTTTCTGGTGCGGGGTTATCAAGTTCCAATTACCAATTAAATTCCAAGATACCCGCGAACCACGTAGGGTTCGGGGCGGGCAAGATACAATAACCAAATAAATCACAAATCACAAATAAAATCGATTCAATGGATTAAGGAGTGAAAAGTATTGTGAACTAGACTAATAAGTAGGTTTAATACTTAGGAATTCATTTTGTAAGAATATTTCTAAATCTGATTGGATTTCTTTAGAATATTTATATAATTTATTATCACCAGTAACAAAAACATTGGCGTAAGAGGCATTTATTAAGTGTTTTAAATCGTCTAAGGTATCATGACTAAGGGCTTTAAATCTCAATACTCTGAAATCTAAAAATAAATTTGCCTTAATAATAGTAGTGAATAAAGGGAATTGCTTTGATTTACGCAACATTTTTTTTGCCACTTTTTTTCTGTGCTTATTAGGTATGTTTAATACATTTTTATGTATTTTCCCTTCAGCAAGTAGAAGTTGTATTTCTTTATTTTTAATAAAAAATTCCTGAAAATTTTTAGCAGGTATAAAAATTTCTTTATTTTTAATTAGTTGGGGAATTTTCTCTTTTATCTCTATACTTTTTCCTTCCCATGTTTCTTCTATAAATTTTTTTACATTATTATCATATACACCTTGAGCTAATTGGCTAATTGTGTTTTCAAAACTTGTTTTTTGGGAATCTTTGCAAAAGGGGCTAAAACTAATATTGTTAATCGCTTTGTCTATTTCCATGAGCAATATGGTAGGGATTGTATCCAAGAAATGACATGGTAATAATCCATTAATAAGTTGAGCGCGTTTAATACCCTCGTTGATATGAGAAGAATTTCCTGATTTCCAACATGAAGCCAATTCAAATAAATTCAAGCTGCTTATAGCAAGTTGTAATTTCTTTTCATTTAAAATGTTTTTTATGTTTTCGACTTTTAAATGTTTTCTGATAATTTCAGCATAAACATTACTATCAAAATATACCCTTTTCATTTTATTGTTTTTTCTCTGATAAAAATTGGATTAAATCCTTCTTCTCTACTTCTTCATCCAAAACGCATAGAAGGGGTTTAATGCGCTTAATGTAAATATTACAACAAATTACCAAATATTAGTAGCGTGTATTGCTGAGATATTTTTACCAAGTCTTTGGTTTATGTATATTGGTTCCCGGTATCGGATTGGGTAATAAAGAACTCAAGGCATTTTTTCTGATGCCTTTAACAAAATCTGCCAATTTTATTAGTTCTTTGGAGGGATGGCATCGCGGAGGTAGTATTAAACCTATCTTCTTGTGTTGCTGTTTAACTAAGTTCATTGATTCGGCAAGGTCACTATCATTGGAAATAATTACTGCACAGTCATATTTATCTAACCAGGCATCATTTAATAAATGAACAGCAAGATTTACATCCGAACCTTTTTCTTCAGTCTTGATTATTTTAACAAATCTCTGTTTTTTTGTTGGCTTTGACAGCATAGCCCATACTGGATTGCTAAGAAAATGGCCATAATAGACGGAGATTTCCGGAATGTATTTTTCTATCGCTCTTATATATGTTTGTTGTTTAATAGGTTTTTGGGGATCTAATTTTCCCGAGACTATAGCAGTAAAATATTTAATGCTCTCAATTTTGTGAGTTTTATCAAGAATTTTTTGGCATAGTGTTTTTAGATCAAGCCATTTATAAGGTGTGTTTTTTAGTCCGCGATAATACAGGTTAAATCCATCAATGTAAATGTAGGTTCTTTGCATATTGCTATAAAATAAGCAAGGGCTGCCCTAAAGCAGCCCTGCGCCTTGGGTCGAAACCCAAGGGTAGTTTAAAGTTTCTTTTTTCAACTACAGTATACGACATTACATATGTTTTATCAAGCTATAATAAAAACTCTACTTCTTCGGATATCCGACCGGCTGCACCAGCATGATTTTTTGTTATGTGCCGATTATCTCATTCAATCCTTCAATAACTTGAGCTAATTCTTCCGGAGATATCCTGCCAATCTTTTTGCCGATTCTTTCTACGGAGAGTGTCCGAATTTGGCTGATTTTCACCCAAGAACGTTTAGGCAGATTTTTTGATTTGAGTTCTAAAGTCAAAGGAAAACCTGCGTGTTGAGGTTGGCTTGTGATGGCTATTGCTATAACTGTTCCTGAACGTTCATTAAAGACATCCTGACTTACTATCAAAACGGGTCTAAGTCCCGCTTGTTCGTGACCTCTCGCAGGGTTTAAGTCAGCCCAGCGAATCTCACCTCTTAATATTTGGGCCATTCACTTAACTCCCGAGAAATACCCTCTTCAGCTATTGCTTTTTCAAATATTGGATTGAGTTTGGCACATTCTCTTGCCAAACGGCTTCGTTCCATGCGTTCTAATTTCTCCTCTACAGCTTCTTGAATTGCCTGGCTGCGATTTGGGAATATATTTTGTTTTTTAACTAATTGGTCTAACTTTTTCAATGTTTTCTGGTTAAGAGTAATCGCAACTTTTGTTGTACTCATAGTCCACCTCTTGGTATTACTTTATATCATACCAGAAATTATGTCAAGCCAAAACATACGAGTAGTGATATTAAACTAAAACTATTTTTTGTTCTCAATCAATACGGTCCACGAATGTATTTATGAACCTCGTTCGTATAAATTTCGGAAAGTTTTTTATGAAGTTCTTTCGATAGAGGCGGAAGGTCCGATACCTTCGCATTTAACTGTGCCTGCTCGGGGGAACTTGCACCGGGAATAACAACCGAAACAGCATCATAATCTAAAATCCAGCGTATTGCCATCTGCGCCATGGTCATACCTTCAGGAACGAAAGATTTAACCATTTCTGCTAATTCCACTCCTTTTTCAAATGGCAGTCCTGCAAAAGTCTCGCCGACATTAAAGTATTGACCGTCGCGGTTGTAGTTCCTGTGGTCGGAATCCGCAAATTTTGTTTCTTTTGTGAATTTGCCGGCTAAAAGCCCGCTTGCAAGCGGCAGGCGGACTATTATCGCAACATTCTTCGCCTTTGCTTTCGGAAGAAGTTCTTCGAGCGGTTTTTGCCTGAATATATTGAAAATTATCTGTAGTGATGAAACATTGCTTTTTTCAAGACATAATATTGCTTCTTCAATTGTTTCCACGCTTGCTCCGTAATCTTTTATTTTTCCTTCCTGTTTTAGTTTCTCAAGCCAATCAAAAACCTCGCCGTTTTTTAAAATGTTTGTTGGGACGCAGTGAAGTTGCGTTAAATCCAGCGATTCTATGTTTAGACGTTTAAGTGAGCTTTCAGTTGCCTGTCGGAGCGCTTGCTCTGAATATTTATCGGGATATATGCCTCCTGCTCTGCCGAATTTTGTTGCGACATAAATTTTATTTTTTGAATTTTTAAAGAAATTGCCTATTAACGTCTCGCTTCTTCCGTTGCCGTAAACATCCGCCGTATCAAAAAAAATTACATTATTCTCAACAGCAGTTTTCATGATTTTAAACGCAGTATTTTCATCTATATTTCCCCAATCGCCGCCTAACTGCCAGCATCCCAATCCCACTTCTCCTGTTTCAAAACCGGTATTATCGAACTTTCTTTGTTTCATTTCTGCTCCTCTAATTTTTTTCTTATTTTATCTCTATGTTCTTTTGTTTCTTCGTCTATTGTTTTTGATATGGCCTGATATTCAATATCATTCGTTTTGACGATTTCAGAATATTTGCGTTCCAGCGCGGAATTTTCTATATCCAAAGCGATTGATAGTATTTTCTTTTTGGATATATCCTCGCTTTTTAATCTTTCGATGGTTTCCATTATCCCGTTGATGGCGCTTTGGACGGAATTTACGGTAAATGGCCTGTTGTATAGGAAGGTTGCTTCGGAACCGAGCCGATTTCTAATTATCTCTGCCATCTTTTTTACGTTTTCGGAATGTTTTATTTCATCCTTATTTAACGAAAGCCAAAAATCTTCTTTCCATGTTTGGGAGCAAAGTTTGTAAAGGATGGATATTGCTGTTTCACATTGAGCCATTATTTTCAGCACTTCTTGTAATTCTTCAAGATTGTAAGGTTTCATGTTTTTCTTTTTTCGTACTTGCAAATTTGGGAAGGATATATATCACATATCCATTGCTCCTGCAAACCCTGAACCAGTCCCGACGTCACGTCGGGACGGTTCAGGGCAGGCCCCGAATAGAACCGGGATTTGGATTTAGTTGCTATGTTATAATAACCAAAAGAAAATTTTTATGAAGATTCTTCACATAGACACAGAAAAGGGTTTTAGGGGAGGGGAAGTACAGGTTCTTCTTCTAATGGAAGGGCTGAAGAAAAGGGGCCATGAAAATTTTCTTGCGGCCTCGAACGAACTTTTAATCGAAAGAGCCCGTCCTTTCTGCGAGTCTATTTTAACCATAAGCCATAAGCTGATATCTGATACTGCCAACATCTTTAAAATCTGCAAATTCATAAAATCTTCAAATGTTGATATCCTCCATTTGCATACGGCACATTCTCATCTTATAGGCGGCATAGCAGGCAGAATAAAGCGTAAAAAAGTCGTGGTTACGAGGCGTGTGGATTTTCCTGTTAAAAACCGCTACAAATACAATCGCCTTGCGGATAAAATTATCGCCATTTCAAAGGCCATAGAAAATGTATTGTTGGAAGGCAGAGTCAAGAAAAGTAAAATTGTCCTTATACCGAGCGGTATTGATATCACCAAATTCGACAATCTGAAAAACGGAGATTATATTTTTAGGGAATTTAATATTCCTGATAAAAGGGTAATAGTAGGGACAGTTGCGCATCTTACCGACCACAAAGGGCACATATATCTTTTGAGTGCAATCCCGCTTGTGTTGAAAGAATTTCCGCATTGTTTCTTTTTGTTTGTGGGCGACGGAGAATTAAAAGATGTCTTAATAAAGAGAGCGAAAATATTGGGCATAAAAGATAAAGTGTTTTTTACGGGTTTTAGGGAGGATATACCGCAAATACTTTCGATTTTGGATTTATTTGTTCTGCCTTCACACCTTGAAGGTCTTTGCACATCATTGATGGACGCAATGTGTGTGGGTGTTCCCGTTGTTGCAACCACCGCGGGCGGAATACCCGAAGTTGTAGAAAATGAAAAAACGGGATTATTGGTTCCTCCCAAAAAGCCCAAAGCTTTGGCGGAAGCGATTATTAAACTGTTAAAAGACGAAGATAAAAGGAAAATTTTTGCAGTAGAAGGCAAGAAAAGGATAATTCAAAACTTTACCGCTTCGCAGATGGTTGAGAAAGTGGAGCAAGTTTATCTTTCTCTATTAAAATAGGAAATCTTTGTTATAATATTTTTTTAGTAGAATGCCCGCCTACGCATAAAGCTATGGCGGACAAAGGAGGTGTTTACAATGAAAAGCGTAAAAGGGACTCAAACCGAAAAAAATCTTCTTGCGGCATTTGCCGGCGAATCACAGGCAAGGAACAGATACGCATATTTTGCAAGCGCGGCAAAGAAAGAGGGATACGAACAGATATCGGGCATATTTCTTGAGACCGCGGAAAACGAAAAGGAGCACGCAAAGAGGTTTTTCAAGTTTCTTGAAGGCGGAGATGTGGAAATAACCGCTTCTTATCCCGCAGGAGTTATAGGAAATACTGCCGAGAATCTCAAAGAAGCGGCTGACGGCGAAAAGTTGGAATGGACTACTCTCTATAAAGATTTTGAAGGGACCGCAAAAAAAGAAGGTTTTGAAAAAATAGCTGTTCTTTTCAAGGAAATTGCCGAAGTCGAAGAGGAACACGAAAAAAGATATCGCAAACTTCTTAAAAATATAAAAGAGGGCAAAATTTTCAAAAAAGATGCCGTCGTGAAATGGAAATGCAGAAATTGCGGTTACGTTCATGAAGGAAACGAAGCGCCCAAGGTTTGTCCCGCATGCGCCCACCCGCAGAGTTATTACGAATTGCTGGCCGAGAATTATTGATAAGGTGTGCCAGGTTGCAAAAGGTTGCATTTTATGTTATATTACCTCCGGTTGTAATAGTAAAAAGGAGGTTCTTATATGGCTAATGCAGTTAAAATTTCCGAAAAACTTTTGGACGAAGCCCGATTATATGCTAAGGTTCAACATCGTTCTATTGCAAAACAGATAGAGTATTGGGCACAAATAGGCAAGATAGCGGAAGATAATCCTGATTTGCCCCTTTCCTTTATTTTGGATATTTTAAAGGGCCAAGAAGAAATAGAGCAAGGTTTGGCTGCTTCTTATATCTTCGGAGAAGATAAGTGAGCCCCGTTAAAAATAGGGCACCTTTAGGTGACCGTACGGAAATGCCAAAGGCAATTCCTATTTCTAACGGGGTGAGTATTAATGTTGTACAGTCCGCTTTATTTTCCAGACAGAAAAAGAAACTTCACAAAAATCAAATAAAAGTTTTGGATGAAGAGATCAAAAAAATTGTCGAAAACCCTAAGATAGGTGAACAGAAAAAAGGAGATTTAAAAGAAGTTTGGGTCCATAAGTTTAAAATAGGACCACAATTATTTTTGTTAGCATATGGATGGAATTCTACAACAAGATATTTGATTGCAATTCATTCCCACGAAGGTTTCTATAAAAATTTAAAGAGATATTTGAAATAATTTTAAAAATCTTAAACGGAGAAATAAATGAATTGTCCCGCATGTAAAGAACCGATGATTGTTTTGGAACTTGAAGGAGTAGAAATAGACCATTGCGTGTCTTGCGGCGGAATATGGCTTGATGCGGGGGAATTGGAACTTTTGCTCGGGGGTTCGGAAAAGAAAGATGAATTGTTGAAATCTTTTCAGGTGGTTTATGATGCAGAAGAAGAAGTCCGAAAATGCCCCATATGTTTAAAAAATATGCAGAAGGTTCTTTGCGGAAAAGATAAAGGCGAGGCCATTCTTATAGACGAATGTTCCCGAAAAGACGGGCTTTGGTTTGATATCGGCGAACTCGCCGGGATAATAGAAATGGGTAGTTTTGATAAGGAAAGCAAGGTTTTAAATTTATTGAAAGATATGTTTAATAACACATATAAGAAAGGAGGATTAAAATGATTTTAATATCTATGATTATATTGGCAGTAATCGTTATTTTACTTTTGTTTGTGGTGGGAAATTTCAACTCTTTGGTAGGGTTGAGGAATCAAGTTAAAAATGCATGGTCGCAGATTGATGTTCAGTTAAAAAGGCGGCATGACCTTATCCCGAATTTGATCGAAACGGCAAAGGGGTATATGCAGCATGAAAGAGATACATTGGAAAATATAACAAAGGCGAGAAGTTCGGCGATGGGCGCGCAAAGCGTCGGTGATAAAGCGAAAGCGGAAGGCGTTTTAAGCGGGGCTATGAGCAAGTTTTTCCTCGTTGTTGAAAATTATCCGGACCTAAAAGCGAACCAGAACTTTTTGGCTTTGCAGGAAGAATTGACCTCGACAGAAAATAAAATTGCGTTTTCGCGCCAGAATTATAACGACCAGGTTCTTTTCTTTAACAACAAGATTCAGATGTTTCCTTCTAATATTATAGCAGGGATGTTCAATTTCAAATCCGAAGAGTTCTTCCAGGTGGAAGACCAGAAAGAAAAAGCAGTTCCGAAAGTAAAGTTTTAATCATCACACATTTTAATGTGTGATGATTATCCCGCAGAGTATCGGGAAAATATCCCTTAGGGAAATTTTCCCGATATCTTACGATGCAGGGATTTACTACTATTTTTTATTATGTGGGAACTAATACAAGCAAATAAAAGGAAATCAATAATCCTTTTCTTTTTGATGGGGGTATGCCTTCTTCTTTTGGGGTATCTTATCGGCAGTGTTGTTAATCCTAAGACAGGAGGTATTTTCGGTCTTTCCATAGCCGCAGCAATATGGTTTATCATGTCGCTTGTCAGTTATTTTTCCGGCGATTCCATAATTTTGGCTATGAGCCGTGCAAAAGAAGTTACCAGGGAAATTCATCCGCAGCTTTTCAATGTCGTCGAAGAAATGAAGATTGCGGGAAATTTGCCTTATATGCCCAAAATTTACATAATCGATGAGTCTGCTCCCAATGCTTTTGCTACAGGTATAAAACCCCAAAGATGTGCTATCGCCGTAACGGCAGGACTTCTTTCCCGTTTGAACAGAGATGAACTCCAGGGAGTTATAGCGCATGAAATGTCCCATATAATAAACAGGGACGTTTTATTTGTGACGTTTGCCGGGGTTTTACTCGGAAGTATCGTATTTTTGTCGGATGTGTTTTTAAGAAGCATGTTTTATTCTTCCCGCTCCTCAAGACGTTATCGTTCGAGCGGCAAGGGTGGGGGACAGGCGCAATTAATTATCATAGCGGTAGCAATTTTATTTGCCGTATTGGCTCCGATTTTCGCGCAACTGCTTTATTTTGCGTTATCAAGAAAAAGAGAATATTTAGCCGATGCATCTGCGGCTAGATTGACAAGATATCCGGAAGGTCTGGCTTCAGCGCTTGAAAATATATCTAATACTAAATTGGAAGTTTCTTCCGCAAGTAGAGCCACAGCGCCGATGTATATAGTGAATCCTCTACATAAATTAGGCGCGGTAGGACTTTCCGACCTTACAAGCACACATCCTCCTACTTCGGAAAGAATAAAAATTTTGCGTAATATGTCACATGGCGTAAGTTATTTAAGTTATCAGAAGGCATTCTCTTCGGTTAAAGGACAGAATGCCTTTATTATTCCGCCTTCAGCCAGGAGCGGAGCATATAATATTCCCATGCGCGAAGCTTCGGCCGAACCAAAGAAAGAAAAGCAGAAAAAGAAAGACGCAAGAGAATTGGGCGATTTGATGAGGGCGGTCAATAAATTTGCATTTTTGGTTTGTGCCTGCGGTCTCAAAATTAAAGTTCCTCCCGAATTTAGCGAATCCCATATTAGCTGTCCCAAATGTGGGCGCGATATAGAAATTCCTCTTAAAGAAATGGCGGCAGTTGCGGCTTTGGGCACGGTAGCATCAAAACATTTCCGACAGAAACAAGTCAATTTAGAACCGCTTATCTATAAGAGAAAAGGAACAGGTTGGGAAAGTTTTCTGTGTTCTTGCGGCAAATTACATCAAATTTCACCGGCTTTTTCCGGCTCTCATATTGTCTGTGCGGATTGTCAAAGAAAGATAAGTATTGTGAAGCCTTCTTAGCTAGCCTACCAGCCTGCTTTTTGCAGAAGCGGGCAGGTAGCAAGAATGGGTTTCTTGCCTTTTTGAAGGCGAAACCCCGCATCGTCCTGTTTCCGACGTAACGTTGGAGCGGACTGGTGCGTGGGTAAATTAATATTATGGAGGGGAAATATGATTTGTCCCGCATGCAGTCAAGAAATGGTTGAGAAGGATTGCGCAGGCGTAAAAATAGATGTATGCAAAGGTTGTAACGGTTTGTGGTTTGACTGGGCCGAATTAACTATGCTGGATGAAAAAAATGAAAAAGTTGGCGAGGCGCTTGAGGAGATACTGAATTCTCCGATAAGAGATAATACTAACCGCGGGCCTATACAATGTCCTAAATGCGGAATAAATATGCGTATGCACAGATATCGTTCCGCAAAGAAGGTATGCGTGGATGAATGTTATAGTTGCGGCGGCTTTTTCCTGGATTCGGGGGAACTAAAAGCGATTCGTGACTCGCACATGAATGAAAAAGAACGGTAAGAATATGCCGAATCTTTGGTTAAAGGCATGCCGTTGCATAGACAACTTGAAGAAAGCAGGAACAGAAGCATTGTTGTTAGGAGATTTTCTAAATATCTCACTACAAGAATGTACGGATTTTGATATTATGTGGACGTGAAAAGGACTTTCAGGTAAAATTATAGTTAAGTCCGTCTCCGCTTCGGCATTACGTCGGAGCTTCTGCGGACAAAGGAGGGTATTTATGGCTAAGATGGACGAGAAGCAGGAAAAAATGTGGGCTATGCTTTGTCATATTGGGGCAATAATTTTGGGATTTATAGCTCCGCTGGTGATTTGGTTGGTAAAGAAGGACGAATCTGCTTTTGTAGATGACCAAGGCAAAGAGGCGCTTAATTTTCAGATAACTATGACCCTTGCCTTTATTATCACAGGTTTCTTAACAGTTGTTTTTATAGGATTTATTCTCGTGCCTCTTTTGGCAATATTTAATCTTATAATGTTAATTATTGCCGGCATCAAGGCAAATGACGGAATAAAATACCGCTATCCGATAAATATAAGGTTTATAAAATAAAAAATTGTCTGTATAAAAATACCCCGCTCCGACATTACGTCGGAGCGGGGTATTTTATTAACTGTAAGTATTATTTTTCCTATTCTGTTGTTTCTCTGCTGATCCAGATTAGAGGTTTTAATGTTTTTCTTACCACATTCTTCAGAACAGGATGTTCTCTTATAAAGTCAGCTATAGGGGGTGATATTTTGTAATAAGTCATTACGAATATTTTTCCAAGAGGATTGGTGAGTAAACATTCATCTCTGAATCTACTCAAAATTTTAACTTCTTCTGTCATAGGTGTCCCGTAAGCTGCCGTAGCTATGAAACAATTACTTTCCCACCACCACATTCCTCCTCCTTCGTCATCATTCCCTCCACCTCCGTCACTACCTCTGCCCAATAGAGTAAAACTTGCCCCAATGGTGTGGTCGGCTGTCACATTCTCAAAAGTGTAGCTACTTATTGCGCCCTGTGAAGTACCGTCTACCACTACATCAGCTACGGAATATAATATATTAGGCGTAATAGTAAAAGTCTGGTCAGCGCCATGGGAAACTGTCACGTTACCAGATGGTGAAATAGTCCCGCCTTCTCCAGTAGTGGCGGTAATGGTATGGTTGTTAGGGGCAAAACGTGCCTCAATGGTATGGTTTGCCGTCACATTCTGAAAAACGTAAGTATTTATTGCGCCTTGCGAAGTGCTGTCTACTACTACATCATCTATGTGATAACCTTCATCGGGTGTAATAGCAAAAGGCTGGCCAGCGCCATCGGAAACTACCACATCCCCGGATGGTAAAATATTACCATGTTCGCCGCTTAAAGCATGTATGGTATGTGTTGCCACTGCGTTGTACTGTAAATAGGTAGCTTCACAAGCAACTCTTGCAGAAGTATATCTTATTCGCATATAACCACTTTCACCCCAAGTAGTATCCCAGCTGTTCCTTAGTATCCAAACACCGCCACCGCCTTCAGGAGGATTATCATCCCACCCGACCAAACCTATCGCATGATTTGTGTAAGTATAATAGCATTCCTCTCCAATACCTCCCGGGTCGCCCGGACAATCAGTATTAGCATCGCTGTAAATACCACTGTCATAATTCTGAAAATCAGTTCCAACAAGGACCGCTGCATCTACAGGACCATAGGTCATTATTGCTGTTTTTATTGCGTCGACATCACTACACGCTACCCTGCCCCAGTCAGAAAAAATGGTTAGAGGGTCACCCCAGTGAGTGCAGGCGCCGGGGTCAACTGTTGTATATGGGAAATTTGCCAAGCTGCAGATTCCGTCAGTAGTCAGCGCCTCAAGCTCCGCATATTCCCAATCGGCGCCGTCACAACCATAGAAATGGGGATTATATTCAGCTAATCTTCCTAAGCACCACATTATGAAAGATTCGGAAAATTCCGCGCGATTCCCGTCATATAATCCGCTTGCATAGTTATATGTACCTTCTGCGGAAGCCACTGCCGCAAAAGCATAACAGCTGCCGCATGCTCCCTGGTCACGAATAGCGCCGATATATGCATGGCTATCCTTATCACGCCAATCAAACGATGAAGGAAGCTGGCGATTAGTTCCTTTTATAATGCTTGGTGTGCTCTCTTTTGCTTCTATGTCCGGACATGTGTTGCATTCTTCTCTTGATTTCCGGCATTCTTCACAATTAGAACCCCCCTTAAGTTTCGCACCACTTTCTCCGAGATCCATCAAAGGCTCGCCGTTCTTTTTCATCAACTCAAGCATGGGTATTCTTTCTTCCCCGCCCTTAGAGCGTTTTACACATACCGCACACTCTGTAAAAAATCCCCCCTCGTCTTTCCGCTCACTCTCTATATCATAACCATATTGGGCACAATAAGAATATTCCTTTCCATCTTTTCCCCTGTAAAAATCCCATGCATTAAATTCAATACCTCTTCCAACAATGCATACACCTGTTTCTGCTTCGGCTGTTTTAACTATTTTGTATTGATACCCTAATCTCTCGCAGTAAACAGCGGCAGGATTAGGTAAAGCGAATAAAGGAGTAACTATAAATGCGGCGAGAAGAAAGATAAAAACAGAAAAGATACTTTTTCCCATCTTTTAATCCTCCTATTCTTTTCTTTAGAATTTAATCATTAAAAACTTATACACCAGTTTTAATGCAAATGTCAATGATTCTTTGTAAAATAAAAAACCCGCTCCGGCCTGCCTGTCAACCTTTGGCGGGCAGGCATTACATCGGAGCGGGTTTTAATTCGCTAAACAAGCTTATCCGTATTATTTTTTTTCTTTCAACACCGCCTGTGCTGCAGCGAGTCGCGCGATAGGGACTCTAAACGGCGAGCAGGAAACATAATTCATTCCTACCCCGTGGCAGAATTCAACCGATTTAGGTTCTCCGCCGTGTTCCCCGCAAATGCCTACTTCCAGTTTTTTATTAGTTTTTCTGCCGCGCTGAATTCCTATCTTTATCAATTCCCCTATTCCTTTTTGGTCTATGCTTTGGAACGGGTCTTCGGGAAGTATGCCTTTTTGTATGTAGTCAGGCAGAAATCCTCCGATATCGTCTCTTGAGAATCCGAATCCCATCTGTGTCATGTCGTTTGTGCCGTAAGAGAAGAACTCCGCAACTTCCGCCAACTCGTTTGCTACAAAAGATGCTCTTGGAATTTCAATCATTGTTCCGAACATATGTTTGATTTTCTTTATGTTATGTTTTTTCAGAACTTCCTGATAGACATTTTGCGCAATAGTTAATTGGTTGCGCAGTTCCTTTACATCACATACCACAGGAACCATTATTTCCGGGTATGGCTTTTTGCCTTCTTTGAGTAACTCAGCCGCAGCTTCAAATATCGCTCTGATTTGCATTTGGCTTATTTCCGGGTAGGTAACTCCCAGCCTAACTCCGCGATGTCCCATCATTGGGTTTGATTCGTGCAGGGCATCGGCTCTTTTTGAAAGTTCTTCAAGAGATATATTCAGGTCTTTGGCTAAGTCAGCTAATTTATTTTTATCTCTTGGCACAAATTCGTGCAGAGGCGGGTCAATTAATCTGATAACTACCGGGAAACCGTCCATAGCTTCCAAAGTCCCCTTGATGTCCTTTTTGACATACGGGAATAGTTCGTTCAGCGCTTTTTGCCTTTCTTCTATTGTTTTGGAAACAATCATTTTGCGTAATCTGAATAATGGTTCTTCCGCTCCTTTGCCGTAGAACATATGTTCTGTTCTGAATAGACCTATACCCTCGGCGCCGAATTGTCTTGCTTTTCTGGCATCTTCGGGAGTATCGGCATTAGTTCTAATGCCTAATTTCTTGACGGAGTCGCAAAGTTTAAGGAAGCCATTGAATAATTTATTTTCTTCGGCGGCGTCCATCATCGGAAGTTTCCCCTCATAAACATTTCCTTTGGTTCCGTTTAATGTAATCCAGTCGCCTTCTTTTAAGGTTTTACCGCCTGCAGACATTTTCTTTTCAGCATACTCAACATGCAAAGCACCACATCCGACGATACAGCATTTTCCCCAACCGCGCGCTACCAGCGCCGCATGAGAAGTCATTCCTCCTCTTGCCGTAAGAATTGCCTGCGCGGCACGCATACCTTCCACGTCTTCGGGATTTGTTTCTTCGCGGACAAGGATTACTTTTTTATCCTGTTTTGCCCACGCTACTGCGTCATTAGCGGAAAAAACTATCTGACCTGTAGCGCCGCCGGGACCTGCTGGCAGGCCTTTAACCAATAGTTTATGCGTAAGCTCTACCTTCGGGTCAATTATAGGATGAAGCAGTTCGTCTAATTGGCTTGGAGTGACTCTCATAATCACGTCTTCTTTTTTTATCAGTTTTTCTTTAAGCATATCCATTGCCATGCGCACTGCTGCCGGACCGTTGCGTTTTCCGATTCTGCATTGAAGCATGAAAAGACGCCCTTTTTCAATAGTAAATTCGAGGTCCTGCATATCGCGATAATGTTTTTCCAGCCGTTTTTGATAATTGTCCAGTTCCTTGTAGATTTTAGGCATTGCTTTTTCAAGGATTTTCAAATCTTTATTGTGTTCTGACTGGGAATATTTATTTATGGGCGCCGGTGTACGCGTTCCCGCAACAACGTCTTCACCCTGCGCGTTAATGAGATATTCCCCGTAAAATTTATTTTCGCCGTTTCCGGGATTACGGGTAAAGGCGACTCCTGTGGCGCAATCATTTCCCATGTTCCCGAATACCATTGTCTGTACAGTTACTGCGGTGCCCCATTCATCAGGGATATTTTCTATTCGGCGGTAGCTAACTGCCCGCTTACCGTTCCAAGAGGCAAATACGGCTCCTATGCTGCCCCAAAGTTGTTTATTGTGTTCGTCAGGAAAATCTTTTTTCAATATTTCTTTTACTTTTTTCTTAAATGACTCGCAGAGTTTTTTTAAATCTTCAGCCGTCAGGTCGGTGTCGGTCTTATAGCCTTTTTGTTTTTTGAGTTGGTCCATTAATTTTTCCAATTGCTTGCGTATGCCTTGTTCGTCTTTGGGTTCTATACCGGCGGCTTTTTCCATAACTACATCCGAATACATCATAATGAGGCGTCTGTATGCGTCATAAACAAAACGGCTATTTCCGCCGCTTTGTTTGATAAGAGCGGGTATTGTTTTTGAAGTTAGTCCCACATTTAATATGGTTTCCATCATTCCGGGCATTGAACGCCTTGCGCCTGAACGCACAGAAACCAATAATGGATTACTTAGGTCGCCAAATTTTTTCCCCATTAATTTTTCTGTTCTTTCAATTGCCGTGTTGACTTGGCTTTTTAACTCCTGGGGATAAGCCTTTTTATTTTTGTAATAATACGTGCAAACTTCGGTGGTGATTGTAAATCCCGGCGGAACGGGTAATCTTAAATCTTTGTGCCCCGCCATTTCCGCAAGATTTGCGCCTTTACCACCCAGTAAATTTTTCATACTTTCATTGCCGTCTGCTTTACCGCCGCCGAAAGAATATACATACTTCTTGCTCATGTTGTAATACCTCCGTTCTTTAAACTATGGGTTAATATAGGTTAATATCAGTTAACACAGGTTAATAAAAGGTTGCTTTTTCCAAAATCTAAATTCTTTTCTCTTCAGAAAATTAATCTTCTAACTTTATATCTCTTAATCCTAAAACAATAATTAAAGAGACAACAATTATATATGCTATAGCTGAAATTATGAGACTTCTTTTTTCTCTTTCAACTATATCTTCTGCTCCCATCCAATCTAAAATCTGCCACCTTCCTCTTATTGAGCCACAATCATATCGTAGAGAGTCCATTCTTTCTCCACTAATCCAGAAAACTGTCCCATTTTTGCCTATTCCAATTATCCCTCCAGTATGACCGTGATGGGATTTGTTCTCTTTTAAAATGATAGCTTTTTCAGAAGTATCATCTATATCCTCTTTTAAATAAATATAGCTTATCTGATCACTGTTTTCTGCATTTATTATAGAATTATCTATAGTAGTAGGTTCTTCTTGTTTATCTGAAGGACACCAAAACATAGCAGGATCAGAAACATAATCCGGATATAACTCTTTCAAGTCTTCAGGATATTTTCCCTGATGGTCTTCAGCATACTTCATCATACCTTCATGCAAACCTTTCAACCTTGCTATACAGACACAAACTTTCGCTGTCTCTATGCGGATCATAAGATTGGGCACAAATAGTGCAAAAAGTAAAGATACACATAATATCATCAAAATTATCATCCATATTCGTTTTGCTTTGTTGGCCATATTTTATTATTGCAACCCTGCCCGCCAATGTTTAGTGGCGGGCATTATTAACTGTTATTAACTTCGCCTCGCTCCGACGTTACATCGGAGCGGACATTTATTAACCATTATTAACTTTCTTTTATTTTCGGTAGTTCTTTTAATGCGTCTTCTATTTTTTCTTTTGGATACTCGTAATCTTTTAGTTTGCCTGCCATATAGGCCTCGTAAGCAGCCATATCTACATGTCCGTGTCCGCTGTGAGCCAAAAGTATAGTTTTTGACTCGCCCGATTCTTTGCATTTGAGAGCTTCGTCAATTGTTGTTCTAATGGCATGGTTTGTTTCGGGCGCGCTTATTATTCCCTCTGAACGGGCAAAAGTTATTCCTGCTTCAAATGTAGCCAATTGATGCTCGGCTTTGGCTTCTACTAAGCCCAATTTATAAAGGTGGCATATAATAGGCGCCATCCCGTGGTAGCGGAGCCCGCCTGCATGAACAGGTGCCGGAATGAAACCGTGTCCCAACGTATACATTTTTAATAGAGGCGTGAGCCCTGCTTCATCTCCGAAATCATAAGCATACGGGCCTTTGGTTAGTGTCGGACAGCTTGCAGGCTCAACGTTTATTATACGTAAGTTGGGTTTTTTGCCTTCAATTTTGTCTTTGATAAAAGGAAGATACATTCCGGCAAAATTTGAACCGCCTCCGACACATCCGATGATAATGTCCGGATAGGTTCCCGCCATTTCCATTTGTTTTTTTGCTTCAAGTCCTATAATTGTTTGGTGCAGGAGAACATGGTTAAGTACGCTTCCCAGTGAGTAGTGCGTGTCATCGTGTGTTGCTGCATCTTCTACTGCTTCACTGATGGCAAGCCCCAAACTTCCCGGACAGTCAGGGTCTTTTTCAAGCATTGCCCTGCCTGCTTTGGTATCGGGGCTGGGACTCGGCACACACTTTCCCCCCCAGGTTTCCATCATAATTCTTCTGTAAGGTTTTTGATGGTAACTAATGGCGACCATATAAACTTTAATCGTTACCCCAAAACAAGCGCCTGCAAAGGATAATGCGCTTCCCCATTGTCCGGCGCCTGTTTCTGTCGTGATGCGTTTTATGCCTTCTTTCTTATTATAGTAGGCCTGTGCTATCGCTGTATTGGGTTTATGACTCCCGGGAGGGCTAAACCCCTCGTATTTATAGAAAATTTTAGCCGGTGTATCTAATGCTTTTTCCAATTTATGTGCCCGGAAAAGAATTGTGGGCCTCCATAAACGATATACATCGTGCACTTCTTCCGGGATATCAATCCACCTTTCCGTGCTTACTTCTTGCTTGATTAATTCCATAGGAAACAAAGGCGCCAAATCATCGGGGGTTATCGGTTTACCCGTTCCGGGATGAAGAACAGGAGGAAGCGGCTCAGGCAAATCTGCCTGGATGTTATACCAACGTTTGGGTATATCTTTTTCGTCAAGCAAAAATTTTGTTCTCTTTTCCATTAGATTCTCCTATGTTAAAAAACGTTTATTGGTTATGGTTACGATACCCGTTTCGTCAATTGGTTAGGTTAATCGTCTTCTTGACGTAACCTTTTATCATAACCGATACGGGCTTCGTTACCTTTGCCGTTACCAGGTCTACTCCTCCTATGTTAATTTGTAAACGAAGTGAATTTCTGTTTCAGGCGGAATTTAATTTATCTTGTAGGTATTCTTTCAAATTATTTATATCTATTCTCTCCTGCCGCATACTGTCCCGCTCGCGTACGGTAACTTTTTTATCTTCCAGTGATTGCACATCAACTGTTACACAAAAAGGCGTCCCGACTTCGTCTTGCCTGCGGTAAAGTTTCCCTATAGCACCCGTGTCATCATAAACCGCAACAAAAACTTTTTTCAAATCACGGGCTATTTTTTTAGCAAGTTCGACGATTTCCGGGCGGTTTCTTAGAAGCGGCAGAATCGCCGCTTTCGTAGGCGCCAGGTCTCTGTGCAATTTTAAAACAACGCGTGTATCATCTTTTATTTTTTCTTCGTGATAGGCGTCTACAAGAAACGCCAATACGGTTCTGTCCACGCCGCCGGACGGTTCGATTATGTAAGGATAAAATTTTTCATTTTTTACATTGTCGAAATATTGCAAATCCTTGCCGCTGAATTTCGCGTGCTGTTTTAAATCAAAATCAGTTCGGTTTGCAATTCCTTCAAGTTCGCTCCAGCCGAAAGGAAAATTGTATTCTATGTCTGTGCAGGCTTTTGCATAATGCGCTAATTCGTCTTTTCCGTGGGGTCGTTTGCGCAGGTTATCTTTGTTTATTCCTAAATCAAGATACCAGTTGAAACGTGTGCCAATCCATTCCTCTAATTTTTTATCTGCTTCTTCGGGGTGGGTAAAATATTCTATTTCCATCTGTTCGAATTCGCGGGTCCTGAAAGTAAAATTTCCGGGTGTAATTTCGTTTCGGAATGCCTTGCCGATTTGAGCCAGCCCGAAGGGAAGTTTAGGATGTCTGGAATCCAAAACGTTTGCAAAATTTACAAACATACCTTGGGCTGTTTCGGGACGCAGATACATTACGCTGGATTTGTCAGTAACAGAACCATAACTTGTTTCAAACATTAAATTAAACGCTTTCGGTTCGGTCAATTCTCCTCCGCATTCGGGGCATTTTTTCTTGTCTTTTAAATCTCCCACCTTAAAACGTTTTTTGCATTCTCTGCAGTCGCTTTTCAAATCAAAGAAATTATTTACGTGTCCCGAGGCTTCCCAAACTTTCGGATGCATAAGTATTGCCGCATCCATTCCCATTACGTCGTCACGTTCATAGATAACAGATTTCCACCAGGCGCGTTTGACATTGTTTTTTAATTCCACGCCGTAGGGACCGTAATCCCAAGTGTTTGCCAATCCGCCGTAAATGTCTGAGGACTGGAAAATAAATCCCCTGCGTTTGCAAAGAGATACCACCTTATCCATTGATTTTTCGAGCATGATTTTATCTTTTTAACGGAATTCCAGAATAAATTCAATAACTTTTAAATCCACAAAAGAATTAAGTCTAGTAAATTTCAAGATTAAATTTTTGTCCATTTATTTAAATAAAATATTGGAAATAATTTTCTTGCTTACTTGTCTTCAACGGGGAGGCAAAACTTTACCGTCGGAGCGAACTCTAACAAAGCTAAATTCCTCAGCATTTTGAACAAGTCCCCAAGAGAACTTCCGTAAAAACCCATGACTACGCCAGGGACACATCACAATTATAGGACGACCATCAGGAGTTTGAACCCCCTTTGGTTTCCACAAAAAAGGCTTCTTCGCTACATGACACATATAAAATGTATCAAACATCTCCCATTCCTTTCTGAATTCTTCTAAAGATTTGGGAATATCGCCATCATGGTTTTGAACAAAAGTCTCCAAAGCATCTTTTACAACATAAAGATTATCTGAATAACAAGATGCGATATCGCAGTTGTAGGAAAAGTACTCATGCACCGCCATACATACGATCACTAACACAGCGAGGATGCCAAGCACTGTAACAAGTAATTCCCCTTTTTTCTTCATAATGACTCAGATTATCTGTTTCATATAATCGGTGTAATCTTGTTCTATGAAATCCCCGCCTGCCAAATCTTGGCGGGCAGGCGTGTAATCAATTTGCAAATTATATCTTAAAAGAACTTCGCTTCCAAATTTTCTATTTTCTGCATTACTTCTTCTACTTGTATCGAGTCCATGCAGTTGTTGTTTTTATTATTGCATGTTCTTTTCCAGCATGGAGAGCAAGTAGAAGGGGGATGGTATATTATCTCTTTTTTGTCGGTAAAAGGGCCATTTCTGGACGGAGGGGTTGGTCCGTAAAGGCCGACAACAGGAAGACCCAACGCCGCGGCTAAATGAAGAGGCCCCGTGTCGCCTCCGATAGCCATGGAACATCTTTTAAGTAAAGAAACAAGTTGGGCTGTCGTTGTGGCGGGGGCTACCAGGAGTCTTCCCGCAGCCATTTTATTTATTTTATATGCCTTTTCTTTTTCTGCTTCTCCTATGCCCCAAATAAGCATTACTTTCCAACTTTTCTTAGAGTCGATAAGTCGTCCCAGTTGAGCGAATCTTTCCGCTTTCCATGTTTTGTTTTCCCAGCCGGTGCCCTGTATCAAGGCAATTATTTTTTCACTGGGCGAGATATCCAACCTTTGAAAATATTGGCTTATATGTTCTTTTGCGGGTTCTCTCTCAACTAGCGGAAATTCTACTATTCTGTCTGCTTGCAAGTGTTCCGCAAAATCCAAATATTTTTCGACTATGTTTTCGCTCGGCGTAGGAACTCGTATATTTAAGAAGAATAATTGTTTTTCTTTTGTCTCTTCTTTTAAAAATCCCCATCTTTGCGGCGCTTTGGAAAGATATGCTACAAGGCCCGTTCTGAATAATCCCTGCAGGTCAAGAACTATGTCAAATCTTTTATCCCTTATATCTTTTACAAATCTCCAGAAGCCGCGCTCTTTCCATATAATGGCCTCGTCCAAGTACGGATTTTTCCACAAAAGGTCGGCAAATTTTTCTTTGACTGCCCATGCTATATATCTGCTTGGAAAAGCTTTTTTTAAAGAAACAAGCAGCGGAAGAGTGTGGATAATATCCCCTAATGCGGAGGGCTTTAATATTAGGATGCGGGTTTCGTCGGTTTTAAAAGGGCTCATATTATTGGGCTTTTTTATGAACGGCTAACATTTCCTCGCCTAATTTTAGGACTTTCTTTTTGGGCTGTCCAGCGGACAGCATTATAAATTACTCTCAAAATATCTTAGCGAGGCAAAATTTCTTTTAATTCTCTTATAGTAACTGTCGAGGCGCCCATTTTCATGACAACAATACTTGCGGCATAATTTGCCAGACGCGCCGCATCATATCCGTCGGCGCCGCTACTTAAAGCCAACGTAACGACGCTGGCGACAGTGTCTCCCGCGCCCGTTACGTCTATTACTTCATCAGTCCCGTGTATCGGGACATGCAGGGGTTTTTTATTTTTAACAAAAACATCCATCCCTTTTTTGCCTTTTGTAAGAATCAAAAATTTTGGATTTAATTCGCATAGTATTTTTTTTGCGATATTATTGGTATATTTCGGCTCTATGCCCAAAGCATCTGCTGCTTCTTCCTCATTCGGAGTGAGAGCTGTGGCATTTTTGAATTTGAGCAGGTCGAATCTTGAATCAACGATTACGGGGATATTTTCTTTGGACAGTTTTGGGAGGATTTTATTATAAGTCGCCCGATTTACCGTTCCGTAAGAATAATCCGATATTAAAACTGCGTCTATAGAATTTTTAAGACTTAGGAAATATTTCCCAAAATAGCCTTGAATTTTATGTGAACTTGTTTTTATTTTTTCGCCGCTGTCTATCCTTATTACCTGTTGTTTAGGACGGTCTATTCCGCCTGCCATTATTCTTGTTTTGGTAATGGTATGAATATTTTTGTTTGTGTAAATGCCGGTTGTGTCTATCCCCTTGGTTTTTAGTAAAGCGGTCAATTCTTGACCTTGCTCATCGTCTCCCGTCATTCCCATTATTTTCACTTTTGCTCCTAATGAGGCAAGATTATTTGCCGCATTTGCCGCTCCGCCCGGGCGATATTCGCTTCCGATTTTTTTTAATATGAGAACCGGCGCCTCTCGGGAGATTCGGGATACGTTTCCATATACGTATTCATCGCAGACAATATCGCCCCAGACAAGAATCTTTTTGCCTTTTATTTCTTCGAGGATTTTTAAAAGGCGTGCGTTTAACTTTCTGTTGTTATATTTATTCGGCATTTTCTTGTTGCTTGATACGGTTGGGGATTTTATTATCTATATAATCCAAAGCCCTCGGGTCTGTGGGGTCTAATGATAAAATTTCAAAGAACAGGGTTTTAGATTGTCGTAATTGCCCTTTGTTGTATAAAGAAACGGCTTTTTTATAAAGAGATTCTATTTTCCTGTTGGAAGATACATAAGCCTTTTCCTGCTGTTCGGCGGCTTTTCTTAATTCCATTTGGGCTTCTTTTTCCCGTTGTTCTTTCTCTTTTTTAAGTTTCATTTCTTTTTTTAATGCTTCTTGTTCGGATATTCGCTTCTCTTTTGCCAAATGTTCTTGTTCCAATCTTTGACGTTTTTCTCGTTCTTTACGGGCTATTTCTTCTTTGCGTTCTTCTGCTTTCTGTATATCCTGTGCTATGCGTTTAACATAATAGTCGGTTCTTGCATAATGAGGAATTAAATCGGATACTTGTTTGAATGTTAATTGTGCCTGCCAGTAATCTTTCGACCTGTAAAGAGAAACCGCCTCGTTGTATATTGCTCTTGCTTTTTTGTTCAGTTGGCGCTCTTTTTCTTTTGCTTCTGCTTCAATTTGTTTTTGCCGTTTTCGTTCCTCGTTCCTGCGCGCTATTTCTTCTTCTTTTTGTTTTCTCTGCAGCTCTTTTTGCTGGAGTAAAAGCTGTCTCTCTTTTTCTTTTTCCGCTTGAATTCTCTCTCTTTCTTCCAGTTGCAGCCGTTTCCGCATTTCCTGTTGTTCTTTTTCCCGCGCTAATTTTTCTTCCTTGGCTTTAATTTCAGCTTTCTTAATGTATTCTCTCATTTTGGGGTCTTTGCTGATTTTTAGAGCTTTTTGCCATTGGCTTTTTGCTTCTTTTAATTTTCCTTCCTCATAAAGTTCATTACCTTTTTCAAAATACATTCTAATACGGGCTTCTTTTTCTCTGTTTTCTATTTCTTGTTCCACTTTTTCAAGATTTTCTTGCGTTTCTTCCAATAAATTTTTCAAGTTGTAGGAATAGCCCCCCTTCGCGGATTGCGACAAGGCGTATTTTGAAGGACATAAAGATATCAAAATAATAGAAACTAAAAGAACCAAATATCTATTTGCAAATATTCTTTTTTGCATTTTCACCCCCCTTAATTTAAATATTTTATTTCTCTATAAATTTTAATATTTCCAAAGTATAGTTTTAGGTTCAGCCTCTTGTATCATTTTTTCCCACAACTGTTTTGCTTCCTGTAATCTGCCCTGTTCGTAATACTGCAGGGCAAGTTCATTATCTTTTTTAAGTTTTTCCTCTAGTTTGATACGCTGTCTGATATATTCTTCCGCGTCATTATACAGCATATTGCCTGTCGTTATAATTTGTTCGTAAAGCTCCCTGGCTTCCTTCATTCTGCCTTCGGCTTGTAATTTCTGGGCTGTTCTATACAAATTGTTTAATTTCTGCATAACCGGGCTGGTTTCATTGTTTAACTGTTCGTCGATTAACTGCGATACCCATACTTTAATGTTTTGTTCCAGGGCTTGTTGCCGCGCCTGTTCTATTTCTTCGGGAGTTCTGTCATAAATCGTGGCAGTCAATCTTACAAAGGGCCCCTGTGAAGTATAGTCCAGATGCGTTAAATCATCGTTAAATTCGGTGAAATTATATCCCACGCCTAGTTGGACGAACTGGCCGATTTTTCTGTTTACTTCCAGTAATGCGCCTTGCTTACAGTCTTCGGCTTCTTTTTGAGTAAGGATTCGGTATTCTGCTCCTATTTGCCAGTCGCTGTCGATATTATAATTGAGTCGGTGAATATTCAGCCATGTCTGAGTTTTCGTGAAATCAAAACCCGTTACTTTTTCTTCCCCGAATTTATATGCCAATTTTTCGACCAGTTGCAGTTTATCGGTCAAATCATATGCAAGTTCCCCGCCTACGGTATGTGTTCTTTCTTCTTCGACATCTTCAAAATCACTTTGGTCTGGCGAGGAATTATCTTCTAAATATGCGTATTTTGCCAACAGGTTCACTCGGTCGAAATATACGGGTCTATATGCGACTCCTGCCGCAAGTTCCTTATATTGCGCTTCAGTAAAATTGTCCGAAAGATTGCGGGTTCCGGAAATATTAGTTTTGGCAAAAAGCGTTGCGTTAATAGTGGGTTTATATTCCACTGCATTATATATAAGGTATTGTTCTTTATCTTGTTCGCCGGCATCGCCGCGGAATTCCAATTTGCTTGATGCTTTCATTTGAGAATCTTTATAACCGATTCCCACAGCGCCTGCATTTCGCGTTGCTTGGGTTCCGTCGTGGTTTTGGACTGTTCCGTGTTCGAAACTTCCCGCTAAAGCCCAATTGTTATTTATATCGCTGGATAAACCGAAAATATTGGTGTTGGCAAATTCTTGAGCGTTTTGTGCTTTTTGCTGTGTAAATGTTCCCTTTAATTTTGCTTCGTCCTTTTCTTTGGTCAAACCGAAAGTATTGGATTCGGTAAGAGTATCTTTATTTTTTGCGTATGTTTTGTCGGTAGTAAGAGATAAATCATCGCTAAGTTTTTGTTGGGAACCCACGACTACTGATTGTGTTCGGCCTTCTTCATCGTCGGCTACCGTAAAAGCAGTGCGCAAAATTTTATCTTCCACGCTGGCAGTTATCCCCATGCTTGTAGCAGAGCTGTCCGCTGCCGCAGTCTGTTTTGCGTTTATGCTTAAATGTTCGTTAGGTTTTGCGCTTAAACCGACGGAAGTTTGATTATTAGTCTTGCCTTTTAAGGTTGTCTGCTGTTCTATAGATAGTCCGACCTTTTCCGTTAATTCATAATCTGCTTTTAAAGCAACCGTATCTTCGTTTTTGTTTGTTTGCGCTTCGAATTGGTCTAATTTTTCTTTCGTCTCCTGGTGTCTATATTCGCCGGTGACTTTTATTTTTTCTATCTGATGTGTAAGTTGAGCGATGGATGTTCTCGTTTCCTCGGCGCCTGTCTGAAGTTGTGCCTGCAGGTTTGTATCGTCTGATAATTTTTGAATATCATGCGACAGGGCCAGTGTCGTCTGTTCGTCTATATCCCACACAAACCCCGTTCCGAACAGTTCTTTGCCTTGCTGGTAAATGGTTGAAGTTGAAGAAAAACCTTCGTCAAATTTCTTATAGTAGCCGACCCAGCCCCACTTATCAAAATCCGCAGTGGCTTTTATTCCGTAAGCAGTCCCTTTATCTTTATCCGCAGTGGGAAGGGCGGTGAAAGTTAATCCGCCGTCCGTGGAGACAAAATTTTCCGCCTGTTCGGATATGCTTTCCGCCTGCTCCGCGGTTATTTTAATATTTTCGCCCAAGCGGATTGTAGCGTCCACGCCTTTTAACTGGTAATCTTTATCCGGTTGTTTTTCTTCTACATAAGTTCCGCCGATAGTTACGTAATCCGTTAAAGATTGTTTTAATCTCGCTCCGTAAGTCCACCGGTCATATTCGTCTTTTGTTTCGTATTCGTAATCGACTACCACGTATACGGGATTTCCGTCCAAGATATGGGAGGAAATAATGGAATTCGACGCTGTAATTTGCGAAACGGGTTGCCAGAAAATTATCCTGCCGTTATCATAATCGATTTCGTAGTCCAAACCCTCTTGCATTTGTTTGGAACTTAATACCAAGCCGGTTATTTTATCTCTTATTTCTATCTTCACTTTTTCCGAACCCTCTATAACATTTGTATTCCTCAGATAGTATAAGGAGCCGCCCGTTCCCAAAAATTCGTTATGAGAGACTCTTTGTTTTATCTGCGCGTCGAATACGATTAATTTGGTGTTCGGTTCGCCGAATTTAGTTGTGGAAGCGCTTTCTAAATGAACTTTTCCGCCGTAAAGCGTGCGGCTAAACTGGGCAAACTCGCTGTCCGTAAGCCCCGTTGTATAATTGCCCCACAAAACGGATGATTTGTCCCATTCTATTAATAAATAAAGGACGCCTTGAGTATTCGTAGCGTCATAATTTATAGTGGACTCATCTCCGTAAACGGGATAATATTTGTCGGGGTCTAATTTCCTGAACAGTTCTTTTTTATCGCGCTCGGTATCTAAACTTGAAGTAATTAAATATTTGCCTTTAATTTTTCCCTTCAGGTAATAGGCGAACTTTCCTTCCGAGTAGAATCCGTCTTTGAATCTGTCGCTATCTTCCACGGGCTCCATATTGCCTTTGTTGAAATTATAGCCCACTTCAGCGTCGCCCATTGCTACAAATAAAAGATGATTTTCTGAAGTATTTGCCGGTTCATCGCTTAATGAGTTATACTGTCCGTCGACTGATTCAGTTATTTGTTCTTTCTCCGATGGCATGTCGGAAATATCACCTTGTTCCTCTTCTAACTTGCTGATTATTTCATTTACTACTTCGTTGTCTAAAATAGTCTCATTTTGATTATCGGTCTTCCCCGCCTGCCTTGCGGAAGCCTGCCCGCTTCTTGTAGAAGCAAGCAGGCGGGCGGGCAGGTGTCCTCTGTCCTCTGTTATCTGTTTTCTGTCCTTCATACTTACTCCGAAATTCACTTTTGCCAAAATCCCTGAGGTGATATCTACTATTACCACCTTGTTGGTGGTCAAATATGCGCCTTTAGAGAGGGTCATTTCATTAATTCTTACTACGTGCCTTCCGGGAATAATAGCAGGAATATGATATTGTCCGTTTGCATCCGTAGTAACAATAGTCCCATCCTCCATAACTATCTGCACACCGCTAATCCCTATTTCTGTTTTCTGTCCTCTGTCTTCTGCCTGCCCCGTAGGTTCCGACTTGTCGGAATCCTTCGGGGTTGTCTGTTTCCCGTCTTCATTTCTGTCCCAGAATACTTTGCCGATAATTGTTCCCAGATCAAACAACGGGTCAAGCACAATTTTTACTGTTTCGGAATCTTCATTGGAAATAACCGTTCCATCTAAATATTTACAAACAGCGGAATTCTCGTAATTGCCTGTAGTTACACCCGAGCCGACTACTAATTGATATTTTAAAACCCTGGTTTGCCCTGATGAAACTGTACCGATATTAAATAAAACAGGGCGATTTCCTGTAGGGTCTGCAATCTCTATATCATCTAAAATTGCCCTATCATTTATATATTTGAAACCGGCTGGAATCATATCTTCTAAGTAAACATTTGTTACATCAGACGCGGTTTGATTCCTTATTGTTACCGTATATGTAAGAATATCTCCGATGACCACCTCTTTTTTGTTAACCTCTTTATTTATAGTTATAAGCTGATTATTTGGATCCATTGGTAAATCCAAATTTGTAATTGCCCCGGCAAAAGCCCATATCTCCCCCTTTGAACCGCCGGGAGGAACAGAAGCAGGATTCAAAATGACTCTACCCGCGGGTAAGTCAGCATCTGCTTTTGTAGTTGGAAAAGCATATCCTGAAGCGGTTACTGTCATGTTCAGATCAGCATTTGGGGGATGAACAACGTTAAATGCAAACGCGCCGTTAGCGCCGGTGATTACAGGATTGACATCTCCCGGGGCTAATTCGCCCGCCGCAACAGTGGCAATATGCCCATTATAATAAAGAGTAACCGTTGCCCCGCCAATTGGGTTATTGCTTACCGAATCAAACACAATTCCAAATGGGTCAGTAAAGGTTACCGTTACAGTATCGCTTGTGGTTATGGCGTCTCCGGCTCCATCATAAGTCGTAACGGTTAAAGTATTTGTCCCCGCCGCCAAGGCATTGATAACCGCATCACAGCTTATGCTGTAAGCGCCTGTTACGGCATCGGAAGTAGTACTGCCGCAGTTTAACACAAGGTTACCGTTCACATCTAACGCCTGTATTTTTACTTCCGTATTTGCAACAGCAAAACCATTTACAGTGAAGGGATTGGATGTTATCGACGCCCCTTCAATAGGAGAAATAATGGTCGGGACTTGATCGAAATTTGGTGCTGCAACAACATTAATATTCACAACGGCACTCTGAATTACCCCCACCTCTGCCCTAATATTGTTGGGGCCAGTATCTAAATCAACAGGAGCAGTATAATCAGATTGCATTACTCTATAATTGCCGTTGGCGTCAGCAGTTGCAGAAGCTACTTGTTGGAAAGGTACAACCCCAACTGTCCCTTTTATTATTACAAGATTACCGGGTGGAGCAGTTCCGATAATGGTGGGTGTCTCGCCTACGGTAGTTAATGAAGAAGGGACAGTGATAGTTACATTGCTGAAAATCCAATGCGGAATTGGGCCTGCATCATCATTCCCTCCATTATTTACAGAATTGGTAGCAGTTATATTATTGCCGTCTGCATTAGAGTCTGTAACATGTACATAGTTAACTGTCTGTGCGCCGCCTGTAACATCAAATGTAAACGGATTGCCGGGATTATCACTGAGTATTGTTACTTCTGTACCAATTGCCTGTCCATCAAGGTTTAATCCTGCAGCACCTGTTATTGTGTATGTATCACCTGCGTTAAAGGTGAGTGTAGTATTCGGAGTTATCGCATTTAGGGTGGCGGTTGTAAAGTCATCCGCAAATACAACACCTGCACCCGAAGCATTTGTGATTGTAATGGTATTATAAGTTTCAGAAATACTTGTTACTGTCTGTAGAGCAGCCCCGTCAAATGTTACTGTAGAGCCCGCCTCAGTAAAGGTATCAAGGTTAGTCAGGTTGAAAGTTGAACCGCTGAATAAAACTGTTTGGCCGCCAAGGTCAAGAGTAGTTGCGCCTCCGTTTTCAACGGAAAGGTTTCCGTCTATATTTACTGTGTCTATAAGAGTAAGCGCGCCCGTAGAACCTGCCGAGCCGATTTGCACATTATTGAGAATCTGTCCATTACTTGTTAATGTGGTATTGCCGTCAAAGATAACTGTCCCCGATGAATGGGCGAATGCGCCCCCGGAAATTGTGAAATCGCCAAAAATAGAAAAATTTGTTGAGGGAGCTGTTAATGTGCCGGCTGACAAAATAATATTATTATCGGCATTTATTGTTCCGTTTAATCCGTCCAGTGTCCCCCCGTCTATTGTAAGAGCACCGTCTGTTTCTAAATCCGAACCGGCGTCAAGTTCAAGTTCCCCGCCGGTTATATCTAAGGTGGCATTTACAGTGATATCAAAACCACTTGCGTCAAGTCTTCCGGCGTAGGCACCGTTAGGGTCAGCCGCTCCCTGTAATTCAATTACGTTAACATCTACATTTGCATCTATTATGCAGTTGCCTGCGCCGTTACCGTCAAATATTGCTGTATCAAGCACAGTCGGGAAATTGACGCCTCCTGCGCCGCCTGAGGTCAATGCCCAATTATTGTTATCATCCCAATCTTGGTCAACAGCACTTACCCAGTATCTTGTTACTGCGCCGAAAACCCACTCCGGTGTCCCTGTGCCATCATCATTTCCTCCGCCGTTTATAGAGTTGGTTGCGGTTATGTCGTTACCTGATGCGGCAGAATCCGTGACGTTTACATAATCCACTGTCTGCGCTCCGCCAGTAACATTAAAAGTAAATTGACTGCTGGGATTGTCACTGAGTATCGTTACCTCTGTACCCAATGCTTGTCCGTCAAGATTTAATCCTGCGGCTCCTGTTATTGTATATGTGTCACCTGCGTTAAAGGTGAGTGTAGTATTCGGAGTTATTGCGTTTAGGGTGGCAGTTGTAAAGTCATCTGCAAATACGACACCTGCGCCTGAGGCATTGGTGACTGTAATAATATTATAGGTTTCTGAAATGCTTGTCACTGTCTGCAGGGCTCCTCCGTTAAATGTTACGGTAGAACCTGCCTCTGTCAAAGTATCCAGATTAGTCAAATTAAATGTTGAACCGCTGAAGAAAAGTGTCTGTCCTCCCAGGTCAAGAGTAGTTGCGCCTCCGTTTTCGACGGTAAGATTTCCGTCTATATTTGCTGTGTCTATAAGAGTAAGCGCGCCCGCAGAACCTGCGGAACCGATTTGCACATTGTTTAGGATTTCCCCGTCACTTGTCAGTGCAGTTACCCCGTCAAAGATAAAAGTGCCTGAGCCGGCGGAAAAAGTTCCGCCCGTAAAATTGACATTTCCCGAAACAAAGAAATTTCCGGAAGTAGCGTTTAATGTCCCGGTTACGTTTACATTGCCGTTTATATCCCAAGTGCCGGAGTCATCGGCGGCGTTATTAAATGTCCCAGCGGTTATTGTCAGTCCGCCGGTTGTGAGGCCGTTAGCGCCCACATTGACATCGCCTGTTCCCTGTTTTGTTAGTGTGCCGGTTATAGAGTTTGTTGCGCCGCTGAAATTAGCAACAGATCCGGTATTATCTATAGTAAGAGAAGCCAGTGCGGAAGCATTTCCTATTGTATCGCCGAACGTTATTGTTCCCGCGCCGCTTGTTACATTTAAAGAAAAAGCGCCGTTTGTAGTGCCGCCGCAAGTAATAGTTCCGCCGGCAGAGTTGAGGGTAGTGGCTGCGGTTAAAGTCACGTTCGTATCTGCATCGCCGAGTGTCATTGTGTTATTTGTAGTAGCGATTGTTCCCGCTAAACTAATCCCGGAAGGCGCTGTTGCTGTTACTCCGCCAGTAAAGGTTGTTGAATCTCCTGCGCCGTCTCCTAAAGTAACGGTGCCGGTATTAGAAAAAGTCACTGCATTGGTGACTGTGTTTGTGGTCCCGGTAAAAGAAACGTCATATGCGCCTGCGCCGTTGACTGTAAGAGTAGGGATGGTAGTATCCCCCGTAAATCCGACTGTTCCCGCGGCTCTTGTATTTAGTGTTACCGCATTGAATATATTAGTTCCTGAAATAGTTTGTGCGTCTGTGCCGTCAAAAATTACAGTAAAAGCGCCCGCAGTAAAAGTGCCGTCATTTCTCCAGTCGTTGCTTACAGTAACATTTCCGCCCGGGATAAAAGTGTCGCCGGAATTTATATATAAATCAAACCCGCTTATAATGGTCAGGTCTACGCCGGCAATAGTATATTTAATGTCATCATCAATAACAGAATCTAAATTGCCTAAGTCAGTGTTAGTAATCCCGCCGCCTTCATCGCGAATGTCTACCGCATTATAGTAAAGGTGTAAATTGGCTATATTTGAGCCATTGGCATTGGCTTTAGTTACTGCGGTGGCTTCATTGGCAATGTCATCAAGATAAGCAACAATAATATCGCCTGTATCAATCGTATTATCGGTTATAGAATATAAACCGCCTCCAGCGGTGACATCTGTATAATAACTTATTAGCCCTGTGCTTGTATCATAGATAGCGATTGTTACGGTGACTCCGTCTTGTGTTGCCCCTCCTATTGAATTATAAACCGTGCCTGAAACCGTATTTGCGCCGAATATCCAGTTAACATTATTGCCGTTATCAGTGCCACTTGTGACTGTGATAGATGCGGGTGTTGGACCCGGACAGGACTGGTCTTTTACATCTACATCCTCCATAGTGAATGTCCCGGCACCCGTCCAGTTTCTTCTTGTTCCGGCAGCACTTGACCTTATTTGTATACCATCACCGGTTTCACCATTAAAATCTATTGTTCCCGCATTAGAGACATTACCTGATAAAGTAACATCTCCGTCCGAATGGTTTGTCCATTTGCTTGAAGCATCTACTAAACTGACTGCGCCTGTTGTGATATTTATATCGGTTGCAGGGTCTTGTATCAGTTCCCCGTCGGTTATTGTTAGTGTACCGTTTATGGTTACTGAGTCTGTCTTCATTGTGAGGTTATCACGGGCATCACTGGCATTAGTCATGTTTATTTGAATATTATTGTAATCAGATGCTCCCGCTTCAAAGGTTTTAAAGTTGATACTTTCTAAAGTTAAAGTTCCGCCTCCCGCAATAAATGTGCCGTTATTGTCCCAGTTGCCTGATACGTTGAATGTGCCTGAAGGAGCAGTAAGTATTCCGGTGCCGCTTAGAGCCACATTGCCGTTAACATCCAATTCGCCTGTGGAACCGGCAAGTGTCCCGCTTGAAATAGTCAGAGTGCCGTTTACTTCTACTTCGCCGGAAGAACAAGTCAATGTTTCTCCGGAAATGGTCAGGCCGCCGTTAAAGGTCTGTTTGGCTGTGGATGCCTGGTATTCGGTGCCCGAGAGCGTAGCAAGGCCGGCAACAGTAACACTTGTTCCGTTGGCCATAAATGTGGCTCCGGTCTGGTTGAACGTACCGTTTATAACAAGATCATGTATCAACACTCTGCGTGTTGCACCAGCCCCAATAATGAGATTATTAAAAGAGCCGGCTGCCATAATAATATTTCTGAGTGTCGAACTGCCGCTTAAGGTAACGGTAGAAGTGTCACCGTTAAAGGTGCCGTTATTTGTCCAGTGGTGGGCAACGCTGATAGTGCTTGAATTTGCATTCACCGTGGCGCCGGCCTCGATAGAAAAAGGATTACTGTTACTGTTTAGAGTAATAGTAGAACCGGCATTGAAGTTATAAGTAGGGGCAGTAGCTTGTTGGTTTAGAATTAATGCTCCTGCGTTAACGTTACCAATATTATTTCCCGCACCATTGGCATTAACAGTAATAATAACATTACCTAAAGTTGCCTGTGTAATTACTACCTGGTTGGCAGTAGAAGTTAAAGTAAGCTCTCCTGTTGTGCAGCCGGTAATAACTTCACCGTTAATGTTACCGTTATTATAGGTAATAGTGCTTGCCTGCTGATAGAAAAGTTCTCCGCTATCGGAAAGAGTAACACTTCCGGAACCTCCAAAAGAGATATCGCCGGAAGTGGTGCCGTTACTGGCATAAAGGCCCATGGTGGTGAAACTGGCAGTGCCTAATGGGACATTGATGGTGATTGCGCCGGTAGAATAGAGATATAATTTGGTTACGGGTATTTCGTCTATTTCCTCACCCGCTGCGTTGTCTATCGTAATAGAAGAGGCATAGATGCGCATTGACGTATTGACAGTTCCTGATGTATAGGTAAAATTAGAAGCGCCGCTGAAGCGTAATGTCGTGCTTGAGCCTCCGGAAATATTGCCTGCCTGAGTGATATTGCCGCTGGAGTAAATACTTAGAGAACTTGAGAAGCTAATAGTACCGTTAATAGCCACAGAGCTTGGGATATTTGAAGCGTTGCCTATAACAACCATCATATTTGTGGAGCAGTCTATTGTACTCAAAGTAAACGTGCCTGTACCAAGCAAAGAAAATGTCCCGTTGGGACCAGATGCACTTACAGTAATTGTGCCGCTTGTATGATTTACGTTCGTTGCGTTTATGGTAAAAGAGGCGAAGGTGCCGATAGCAGCGGTTATGTTTCCGCCGTTGATAATCAGGTCGCTTCCAACGGTAAGAGTTCTATCATCTGTGGTAACGCTCAGGGTACCGCCTGCAGAGATAGTAACAGTATCCGCGGCACTGTCAGCATCTAATGTTACTGTGTGGGAGCCGATTAAAGCTGTATCGTCTGCGTCTGGAATGCCGTCTGCGTCCGCACCGCCTATTAGTGTCCACGTGCCGGCTGCATTCCAGTTGCCGTCGGCTGTGTCGTCAAAAGTTGCTTGGGCTTGGGCTGTTTGTGTTGCTGTAAGGGAGAGTATAATGAAAATTGTTGTTAGTAAAAGAGTTTTATATATTGGCTTCATAATTACATTTGTAAATTACCAAATTATCTCTGTTGCCGCAACTCACTAAGCATTAATGTCCTTAGCTCTTCCAATTGTGGTCGGGGCGAGTGGATTCGAACCACCGACCTCCTGCTCCCAAAGCAGGCGCGCTAACCGGGCTGCGCTACGCCCCGATATTAAAATATGACAGAAATATGATCGAAATACAGTTGAAATAAATAGAAATATATTGCCTATCCACTATGTATTTCCCCGCCTGCTTGCTTCGCATCAAAGCGGGCAGGCACGTATATCCACTGTATTTCTATGTATATCTATTATTATCCTGGAATGATTTTATTGCAAAAGAACATCAACGTCAAATAGCCGAAGATTTTTTTCTAAAAAGGTTTTCTAATTCCAATTTTATCAAGGTCTTCCTGAATGCAGTTGAAGAGCCAAAGTTCAAGTCTCGGCAGAAGTTCTTTGTTTTGGAATTCCAAACTTATTTTATCTATATAAGCTATCTGTTCTTTGGTTAAATCAATATCTAATGCTTTGACGTTTTCTTCGAAATGGGCTAATTTTCGCGCGCCTACCAATGTTGAATAAATAAAGTCTTTTTCCATAACCCATTTTAGCGCGACTTGACTTGGAGTAGCTCCAATTTCACTTGCAGTTGTTTTTATTTCTTCCACTACTTCCAATGCTTTTGAATAAATCGGCTCATTAAAAAGGGTGTTTGCTTTTCTCACTCCTTCTTTTATTTCAGTATTCTTATTAAACCTGCCAGTGAGTAACCCTTCCGCAAGGGGGCTGTAAGCGAGAATTCCGATGTTATTTTCTTTGCAGAACTTTATAGTGTTGTCTATATCGTAACAGCGCCATAAAATAGAATATGGGATTTGGTTAGTGACTATGAAGTTTAACGCTTCATCCGAAAACCCTGAACCAGTCCGCCACTCCTGCCCGCTAAGATTTGGCAGGCGGGGCTTCAATGGCGGACGATTCAGGGCAAGTTCTTTTAAGTGTTCGATTCTAAAATTGCTTACCCCTGCATATTTTATTAGTCCTTCTTTTTGTAGTTTTGTCATGGAATCGAAAATGTTTCCATAGTCCTGCTTTTCCATGTCCTGTTTATGCCATAAATGTTTCATTTTGGGCCAGTGGATTTGGTATAAATCCACATAGTCAGTTTGAAGTTTTTTTAGGCTGCTTTGCAAATGGGCTTTTACTGTTTTGTAATCAAATCTGTTGCCTTCTATTTTTGTCGTGAGTTTGGTGGCGATAAAGAATTTTTGCCTTTTGCCTTTCAGAAGTTTTCCCAAGACCTCTTCGCTTTCGCCGTATGCTTCGGCGGTGTCTATGAAATTGACGCCTTTTTGCAGGCAATGCTCTATTATTTTCTCTCCTTCTTTTATGTCAAAATCTCCCCAACCGCGTCCGCCGCCGAATTGCCACGTGCCCAGCGCGATTTTGCTTACCCGTTCTTTTCCTATTCGCGTGTATTGCATTTGTGCTCCCCTTGCTCTTTTAAAAAATAAGATTATAAGGTTTTTCCTTTAACCAATCAATTTTATCGATATATTTTTTCTTGAAATCAAAAAATTGGATGATATAATACAAATCAGGGAAACAAATAAGATGACCGACAAAACAAAAGAAAAACCGAAATTAGGCGAAATTCTCGTAAAACATAAATTAATCTCTTCAGACCAACTCAAAGAGGCGCTTGAGATACAGTCGCAGATAGAAGATAACTATGTCCAGGAACTTTTTACAGACCGGGGTATTATCGACGCAAAGAATATCAAGAAAGCGCAGGAGGAAGCAAAAAAACAGAATAAAAAACTTAAAGATGTGATATTGGAAATGAAGTTGGCGTCGCAGCGCAATGTAGAAGAGATTTTTTCGTTGGTAAGAAGATTCCCCTTTATATTTCTGTCCGAGCATAGCAAAGAAATAGACAAGGAAATAGTTCATCTTGTGCCCGAAAAATTGGCGCGGCGTTTCGGTGTTATCGCCATATCGCATGAGGGCAATTATATAAATTTGGTGATGGCCGAGCCCACAAATATAGTCGCGATAGATAATATAAGGAGCAATACCGGATATGAAATAATTCCGCTGTTATCGACGAGAAAAGAAATAAACGATGCCATAGAAAAATATTACGGGGAAAGCGATATGACGTCAGGTATCCCCGATTTGAAAGACATAAGTTTTTCCGCTGAAGCAGAAGAGGTTCAGGAAAAGGAAAAGGTGGATTTGGCTCAACTAAAAGTTCAGGTCAAGGATCCGCCTGTCGTTAGATATGTCAACTCCATTCTTTTTAAAGCAATCGAAGAAAGAGCAAGCGATATACATTTGGAGCCCGCCGAGACGGAAATTTTTGTCCGTAACCGCGTGGACGGCGTTTTGAGGAAACTTCCTCCCCCTCCGAAAAAAACATATCCGGCAATTGTTTCCCGTATAAAAATTATTTCTAATTTGGATATCGCAGAAAGACGCCTTCCCCAGGATGGCAGAACCAAAGCGAAAATAGGTTCCAAAGAAGTCGATATTCGCGTGTCGATTATTCCCACTGTTTACGGCGAAAAAGTCGTAATGCGGCTATTGGATAAAACAACAATGCTGATGGGGCTTGAAGAATTGGGACTTGATAAAACCGAATTGGGAAAGTTTAAAGATGCTATATCTTCTCCTTACGGAATGGTTCTTCTAACCGGTCCTACGGGAAGCGGAAAATCAACGACTCTTTACGGAGCGTTAAACTATATAAATTCGCCTGAAAAAAATATTCTTACAGTTGAAGACCCCGTAGAATATGAACTGAAAGGCGTAAATCAAGTGCAAGTAAAACCACATATAGGTCTTACTTTTGCCAGTTGTCTCAGGACTTTTTTAAGGCAGGACCCGGATATTATAATGGTGGGAGAAATCAGAGACAAAGAGACTGCAGAAATCGCAATACAGTCGGCTCTTACGGGGCATATGGTATTTTCGACTCTGCATACAAACGACGCTGTTTCGGTAATTACGAGACTGGCATATATGGGCATTGAACCATTTTTGATCTCTGCCGCTTTGAGGTTAACCGTTGCACAAAGACTAGTCAGGAGAATCTGTCCTAAATGTAAAGTTCAGGAAAAAGTTTCTGACGAAGTCCTTAAAAGAGTAGCGGAAGATATTAATGTAAAAGGCAAAGACGTGACTTTTTATAAAGGCGAAGGATGTCCCGAGTGCAACAATAAAGGATATAAAGGCAGGGTAGGGTTATACGAATTATTCCAGGTTACTCCCGAGGTTAAGAAAGCCATTAATGACGGAAAATCAGAAGAAGAAATAAAACTTATTGCGAAAGAGCAGCAAAAAATGGTTACCTTGAGAGAGGCAGGCGTAAAGAAGTCCGTTGCCGGCATAACTTCTTTAGAAGAAGTTTTAACTGCCACTTTAACTAACGAGTAAAATAATAAAATGATAGAAATAAAAAAAGAAATATATAGAAATTTGGTAGATATACAGTAGAAATACGTAGTATACAGACAATTTATTTCCATGTATTTCAATCTATTTCTATCTATATCTGATATGTTATTTCTGTTTTCTGAATACTAACATGCCTACATTTAATTATTCCGCAAAAGATGCTTCGGGCAAAAAAGTAGTTAGCACGGTTGAATTGCCGTCTTCCTACGAAGTGGTTCGTTTGTTGAGGGAAAAAGGGCTTACTGTACTATCCGTACAAGAAAAAACAAAAGAGGATGCGAAGACAAAAAAACAAAAGAAGTATGGAAAAGTTAAGTTGGGGCAATTGTCTGTTTTTTACAGACAACTTGCGACTATGCTAGAAGCCGGCGTTCCGATAGTAAATTCCATAAAAGACCTTTCCGACCAAGCCGAGAATCCCAATTTCAGCGCAATTGTTGCAGATGTTGCGAGTCAGATAGAAGGCGGAAACAGCTTCTCCGAGGCTTTGAAAAGATATCCGGGAGTATTTTCATCTTTAGTCATTAATATGGCGGCTACGGGAGAAGAATCAGGCAATTTGCCGAAAGTTATGGCTGAACTTGCCTCATATACCGAAGACCAAGTCGCTTTGATAAGACAGGTTAGGGGAGCCATTGCTTATCCTGCGTTTATTGCCGGATTTTTTGTTATATGCGTGGGGATTGTAATCTTTTTCTTGATTCCGAAATTCCAGGATATTTTTGCTTCTTTTGGGGCTAAACTTCCTCCTCTTACTATTGCAATACTTGGGATTTCGGATTTTATTATAAAGAATATACTCTATGAAATAGCATTTGTGGGTATATTGGTTTTTTCGATTTTCGCTTTCGGAAAAGCGGATAAAGGTAAACATATTTATGCCAAAATAAAAATAAAATCGCCTCTTTTCGGGAAACTTTTCCATAAGGTTATTTTAAGCAGATTTTGCCGTTCATTAGCAACTTTGTTGGACGGTGGTGTTGCAGTGATACATTCTCTGACTATATCTTCAAAAGCGGCTGGAAGCATTTTAGTGGAGGATTTTATAAAGCAGACCATTTCCGGCATAGAAAAAGGGTCCAACATGTCAACCGAATTCGGAAAAAGTTATATCTTTCCCAAAATGATGGTGAAAATGGTCCAAGTCGGAGAAAATTCCGGGACGGTTCCTCAGATGCTTACACGCCTTTCTCAATTTTATAGCGACGAAGTGAGGGTTGCGGTAGCGGCTCTTACATCTGTAATAGAACCCTTGCTCATTGTCTTATTGGGAGGAGTGGTGGGTGTTGTGGTAGTCGCTATTTATTTCCCCATATTCCAGCTCGCTTCAGGTATGAAGTAGAATAATAAATAACTTGCAAAATCGGGTATTTGGAATAATGCAAATATCCTGTCAATTTCACCCACGCACCAGTCCGCCACTGATACAATGGCAGGACGATGCGGCCCAGAACCACACAGGGTTCTGGATTTTTGTCCCGCATCTTACGTGGTGCGGGAGGTTTCGCCTTCTCTTAAAAGGGGAGCTTCACTAAAAAGTGCTATCAGGGCCTTGCATTTAGTGGTATAATAACTATTGGAAGAAGTGAACAAATGAGAGCAAAATCGGGTATTACTATTGTGGAGGTAATGGTAGCTATTGTTATTTTTACGATACTTATATTAGGTGGTTTTGCTTCCTTTTTTTACGGCAGGAGTCATATTTCCCATTCCAACCATGAAAGGATGGCTTTGGAACTTACAAAAGAACAAATAGAAATATTAAAAGCAACCCCTTATGATGAACTGCCGGAGGAAGATGATGAAAATATTACATTGGGAGGAATACAATTTAATCGTAACACGGTCATAAGCGATGGGACAGGAGGCGGTGTATATAAGGAAATAACAGTTACTACTATCTGGCAGGAACAAGGAAATCCTGTCAGTGTCCAGATTGCTACAATTATTGCGCAATAGTTATAAGAGAGGACGGATGAATAAGAAAGGATTCACCATAGTAGAATTAATGGTGGCAATAATAATACTTTCAATATTCCTTTTATCAGTAGGTATGATATTGACTAGTTCAGTTAGATTTTGGAACAGCGGTTGGGACCAGGTCGGAGTGCAGCAGGATGCGTCTTATGCGTTTGCGAGAATAGAAAAGATTGTGCGTAGCGGCAGTAGCGCGGTTGTTTTAGACGGAGGTTCAGGTTTAAGGGTAACGGCAGACGGAACTACATATACATTCCAACTAAGCGGAGATGTTCTTCAGTTGGTTATGGGAGGCAACACGGCTGATCTTGTTGGCGGAGTTCAATCTGTAAATTTCGCGATTCCTGAAGAAGGTATGGTATCAGTTTCGCTTACTTTGATTAATAATGACGCAGAGGCAAATTTTAGAACAACCGTTCTTTTAAGGAATTAAAGAATTTTGCATAAGGAAAAGTTGTAACAAGCGGCTGTAGAATGATTTCTTGGGGAAGAACCCGCTATATGGGAATAGAAAGGGGGAAAATATGAGAATACAGTTTGTATTTTCTAAATTCGGTGTGGCGTTGGTTACGGTAATGATTTTTATGTTTATTTTGCTTATTTCGGGCGCGACATTTTTAAGATTGGCGACTTTCGAAGGTATTTTATCTAAGAAAGATATTCAATCTTCTCGGGCTTTTTATATAGCAGAAGCAGGTGTACAAAGGGCTCTTGCTTATTTAAGAGTGGAAGGCAACCAATATTCCACAGAGCCAATAAACGAATCATTTGCCGGCGGTAGTTATTCTGTAACACCTGCAGATAATCCTACAAGGAGTATCAAAACTATTACTGCTACGGGGAGTTTTAAAGACAGACAGAAAACAATAATTGTGGAGGTGCAGCTCATGCCTGATTTTTTTAAGAATACATTCACCTCTCCGGGGAATTTAGAGCTTTGGGGAATTCTTGCATCTGCTTATGCTCATGGGACAACTTGGCTATCAGGTGTATATGACAGTATGGGATGGTTCCAGGATATGGGATTTGATGTATTGGTAGAAAATATGGACTCTGAAAAGACTACCCTAAGATTTCCCGATATGAATAATAATAGCATTGTTAACGAATTCAGCGATTTTGTCCTTTTCTTTCAAAATGAAGTTCAGCAACTTGACCCGAGTGAAGTAGTTTGGTTGCAGACGGACGGAACTGTTGATATATGGCCCGACAGGGATTATGCGGGTAAAAAAATAATTTTTGTTGAAGGCTCTGTCCCGGGCGCAGGAGATGTAAATATCTGGTTTGATTCGGGTTCCTGGTGGGAATCAGGCCAGGATGTGACGATTGTATCTACCGGTGATGTAAACTATATTCAGCCTTTACAGAATCCAAGCAATAACCGCTTAAGCGTTATTTGTTGGGGTAATTTTTCTGAAGGAGCAATCATTTATTCTGCTCATAGAAGCGTCATCGGTACGCAAGGCGTAGCAGACCTTACTTATATTATTGCCTTAATAAATGTAACGGGAGCCATATTTGCTAATGATCATGTTGATATTCACTCGGCATTAGTTCGGGCGGATTTTTATCATGATGACACATTGAATATTGGTGATATCCCTCCCGGGCTTAGGCCTTTGTGTACTAATAGTTATTATTTAGGGGATATAATTTCTTGGCAGGAGGGAGCTTAAATGATATACAAAAAAATACATCTAAATATTATTACATTTTTATTGGCAGTGTTAATTATTACGGGTGTATACATGATTTTATATCGAACACATGATATTTTTAAAAAGCCTTCCCCAATAGTTACCGAAACCGCTTCTTCGAAAACGACAGATGCGTCTTATATTACCGATTTTGCGGAAGAAAGGAAGGTTACGCCCTCTAGACCGGAAGATTTAGGAATTACCGTCTATTACGAGGATGAAGAACCCAAAACCCAGGAAGAGTGGAATGCTTTTGTTGCAAATTCATATAAAGTAAACAGGAGAGAATTTGAGAATAACTATAAAGGGGAGTTCGGTCCGAGCCCCTATAGACAACTGGATGAGGCGGATTTAAAAGAAATAGAAACTAATCGCATGCGTATAGATAAAAGGATATCCGAATACGAGGAACAATTAAAGAATAATCCCGACGATGAAATTTCCAAAGAAAGGCTCAAAAACTGGAGGAAGTTTAAAGCTCTTTTAGTGGCTGTCTATGGTGAAAAAAGCAATGAAGAATAGTAATATATGTTTTGGTAGTAAATTGATATTGTTGATAAAAGAATAAATGTGCTAAAATACATCCAAGATGTTCGGCGGTAATAAAAATTTAACGGTAGGATTAGATATAGGTTCTTCCACGATAAAGTTGGTAGAATTAATTCAAGATTCTGCCGGGTTTCGTCTTTTGTCCGCCGGCCTTGTCGATAATCCCGTCAAAGAATGGGAAGAAAAAAACATCCCCGAAGCCGAAGACGCGATTGCTGAAGCAATAAAGGACGCTTGTAAAAAGTTCAAAATAAAAGGCAAATCAGCCGCAATAGCTTTAGGGTCTTCCGATATAATATTCGATTATCTCAAGTTTCCCCCGCTTGCCGAAAAAGAACTTGCAAATGCTGTGAAGTTGGAAGCAGAACAGAGGATTTCTTCCGATATAAACGAGTTCAATATTGATTACAGAAGATTGGGCGTAAAAGACGAAAAGGGGCAGGAAAGCATTCTGTTAGTTGCTGTTCCCAAGGATATAACCAGCCGGAAAGTCGATATTACCGAAAAAGCAGGGTTGGAACCTTTGGTTATGGACGTAGAACCGCTTGCTCTTTTGAATTGCATTATTGCTTTGGAGGATGATTCGAGAAAAGCGAACGAAAGCATCGGAATCTTGAATATCGGTTCAAATGTTACCAATTTTGGGATAATATCAAAAGATAATTTTCCGACGATAAGAAATATGAGTTTTGGCGGCGATAGGCTTAATGATTTTATTATGAGAGAAACAAAAATTTCTTTCAAGGAAGCGGAAGAATTAAAGAAAGAACCCGAGAAATTGAAACTTAAAGGCATAGATATTCTTCAAGTGGTGGAAAAACAGTCTATTTCGTTAATCAACGGAATAACAAGTTCGATAGAATATAATTACAAAAGGACGGACGAAACTAAGAAAGAGGAACCCGGTGAAAACAAATCGGTGTCCTACTCTCGGTCCAAAAAAATATTTCTTACGGGCGGCGGCAGCCTTCTTACGGGCATGGACAGTTTTTTGTCAAAAAATTTGGGAGTGGAAGTGGTGAAATGGAATCCGCTTGAGAAAATTAACATTGGCGGTTCAATAGATGATTCCTTGAAAAATAATGGTTGCCTATTCCCCGTGGCTATAGGATTAGGGATGAGAAAAGCATGATTTTCGAGATAAATCTTTTAAAAGATAGAGCAAAAGCGCAAAAGAAAAAAAGTTTTTTAAGAGTAATTTTATATGTAGAATTATTTTTGTTTGGTTTGACTTTTCTTTTGCTTAGCTATCATCAGGGCGTTCTTTATTACAAAGTTGAAAATACCCAGAAAACGCTGGCTATGCTAAACGAAGATATTATCTTCCTTTCCAAGGAAGGCGCCACTCTTACGAACTTAAGGGAAATAAACGATAAATATGCGGAAATAACGGCGCAGTTGGTCTCTATAAACAAATTGATAGAAGATAGAATCCTTTTTTCCTATAAACTTAAGGGCATTTCTAAAATTATCCCCGATGATGTTTGGGTTTCCAGGCTTAATATTGAAGAAGCGACCGAACGGAAGAAGGGACAAAAAGATTCGAAAAAAATAAAACTGCTGTCTTTATCCGGATTTGTAATGGCTGAAAGAGAAGAAGCTTTTGAGAAAATCCAATCTTTTATAAAGGACTTGGAAAAAGAGCCCCTTTTTTCGGAAAATATAAAAAATATAAAACTTTCTTACATTTCCAGACCTCAATCAAGGTTTACGGAAAGTGTGATGGAATTTAATATAAAATGCCAAATTTCAAATTAACGAAAGTGCATATTAAGCATATAGTGGGGTGGGGTTTGTTGGTGTATTTCTCCGCTGTGGCATGTTTCTATTTTGCGGCTATAATACCCCTTAAAAATCAACTCATTTTTTTGGAGCAAAAAACATCTAAAGTAAAACAAACGGTTGAACAGTTGAAGAGCGAATATGCCAAGAGGTGGGATGAAGAAAAAGAAAAAATTACAGGGATTGTTCTCTCATTCGAACAAAAAAAGGAAAATGAGAAGGACATTATTTTGTCAGAGTTCTTTCAGGTGAGCAAAGAATTCGGGGTAAATATCGAAAAGACCGAACCGTTGGAAGAAGAATCAGTAGGGGATACGATGCTGAAATATTCATGGAAAATCAGTTGCTACGGCGATTATCCCGCTTTGGCAGGATTCTTTAATAAAATAGAAAATAGTCCCCTTTTCTTATGCATAGAATTTCCCGATATTCAATCGGAAGCGGAGAGGCAGGCCAAAAAGCATAAGGCGGAGTTTTTCCTTTCCACTTATAGATTGAAAGTTAAAAAATGAACGAAAAAAAACAGATAATTGTTATAGTCGGCTTATTGATAGTGCTTATAGCGGTGTGGGTTTTGGTCCTTCAGCCTTCTAAGAAATACAAAGGTAAAATAAGCGAATCAGAAAAAGAGAGCGGCTTGGAATTTAAAGTTATAGTCGAAACGGCTGAAAAATATTTTCAGCACAGAGACGACATGCAAAAATTTTCCTATGAGGGAGATAAAGACCCTTTTTCTTTAGAGACAAGAAAAATTGTTAATGAAGTTATCGGAGAAGAAAAAAAGGCTTCCGAAATTTTTGAAGGATTGGTCCTGAAAGGTATTCTTTGGGATTCACAAAGGCCGCTTGCAATTATAAATGAAGAAGTAGTGGGAACAGGCAGTTTTATAAGAGGCGTTGTGGTAAAAAGAATAGAACCGGACCATGTTGTTTTGACAGTTGAAGGAAAGGAAAAATTACTCTTTATTGAAGGCGTTAAACGTGAAAAATAAAAAACCCAAATCGGAGGATATAACAATGAAAAATATATTAATGCTCTTATCCATTAGTATAGTTCTAATTTTGTCTCCTTTGGTATTTTCGCAGGAGTTTGAGAATGAAGGTGCGATTGAAGTTGAACCATCCCCCTCAAGCATCGTTACTTTGGATTTAAAAGATGTAAAATTGGAAGATGCTTTGAGATTGATAACCGAAAAAACGGGGATGAAGTTTGTGATAAAAGCGGATTTATCCGATAAGTTGGTTTCGCTATATTTGCCAAATGTTGAGGGTAAAGACGCTCTGGACGCTATTTTGAGCATGCACGGTTTGGATTATGCCCGCAGGAAAGATACGGACATATATATTGTGGAAGTGATGCCTCAAACTTTGCCTCTTGAAATTGCGGCAATAGTATTAAAATATGCAAAGGCAAAAGATATCGGAGATGTTATAAAAGATAATCTTTCCCCGAACGGCAAGGTAAGTATAGATAGTAGAACCAATACCGTGATTATTAAGGATTTGCCGAGGAATGTATCAGAAATAAAAGATTTGATAATTGCATTGGACCGCTCCTTGCCCCAAGTATTAATTCGCGCGGATATAGTGGAATTATCCACGCAAGCAACGAAGGAATTGGGTGTTGAGTGGGAAGTAGGTATTACTGCTTCAGGCGCTGTTCAACAGACCACTTTTCCGTTTTATACGGATAAGGCTACAACATTTAGAAAATTAGAACAGGTTTATAATGAAACCGGAGGATGGGCGAGTCAGACCGATGAGGTAGCGATACCAACCTTTACATTCGGACAGCTTTCATTTGCCGATTTGAGCGCTTCCATAAAAGCGCTTGAATCTAACGGACTTGCAAAAATATTGGCGCAACCCAGGATTGCCGTTCAAAACGACCATTCCGCCAATATTAATATTACCAATCATATAGCAATTGCTATAAAAACTACTTATGATGATGCGGGGAATGTGGTAAGTAGGGAACCTTTATACGGTGATATAGGCGTAGAACTGAATACCACCCCGCATATTACGGATGACGGCAATATTATTTTGGAAGTGGAGCCTTCGGTAACTTCTGCTGAGGCTTCCCCTTATTTCCCTGAGGCGGTAGACACTACAAAACGTTCGGCTAAAACGATTGTAACGGTAAAGGATGAAGGAACGATAGTAATAGGCGGATTATTGCGCAGCGAATCTTCAACGACACTAACAAAAGTGCCTTTCTTGGGTAGTATACCTCTGCTCGGACTTTTGTTCAGGTCCACGGACGAAAGCGAAGAAAGGACAGATTTAGTTGTCTTTATATCACCTATAATACTTACGGAAGAAAAAGCGGCAAGAATTTTACAGGAAGATAAGACTACGATAAAGGACATAGAGGAAACAGTGGCGCCTTCCTCCAAGAAAAAAGAAAACAAAGGATATTTGAGTTATAAATAAGCCTATCCCCACACTTGCCTAATAGGAATTGACCCCGTTAGAGATAGGTCGTCCGCCATTGCTTCAGTGGCGGACGGATTGACACTAACTAAATAATATAGTAACATGCCCATCCTAAATATTAGGATAAATATAATAAAATGGCTACTAAATCTTCTTTAAAGAAAGCAAAACAGTCAAAGGATAGGAATCTTAGGAACAAAAGAATTAAAAAATCCTTTAAAATGGCAACCAAAAAATTGGAACTTGCCATAAAAGGGAAAGAAGATAAACAGGAATTGAATTCTCTTCTGAAGGGAACCGTTTCTTTGATAGATAAAGCCGTTTCTAAGGGTGTTCTCCATAAAAACAACGCCGCTAGGAAAAAATCCCTGCTTAGCAGGAAGGTAAGAACCCTTTCATCAAAGTAGAAATTCTCGCAGGAATCTATTTTGTAATTTTAATCAGCAGCAACTCCATTGTCAAAATCGGTTCGCCGCCTCTTTTTATCCGCATGTCTGTGTCAAGCAAGAGGTTAAAATACGACCTCAAATCATCCCAAGTGAATTTTTTTATGTGCGCGAGGAATTCATTTCTTTTGAAATAGGGAACTTTGGCCTGTTCCAATGCGTTATAATTATTTATTCCTTTTGAAATTAAAGCTTTTACCTTCCAAAGGTTTGAAAATTGCCATCGTAGCATTCCGATGATTTGCTGGGGCGATATTCCGTCAAGCAAAAGTCCCCTTAAAGCGTTCAAACTGCATTGCGTATTCTTTTTACTAATATCATCTATTAGTTCGAAAATATCATATGTTTTGGCTTCTGTCCCGATTTTTTTTGCGTCCTCGATAACTATACGGTTTTTATTTTGGACATATAGTATTAATTTATCCAGTTCTCTTGCAAGAAAAGAAAAATTCAACCCGGCATTTTCTAACAGCAGGGAAAGCGCATCAAAATCTATCGTTTTATTGTGCTCCTTTAAATAGTTTAAAGCCCATTCTCTCATTTTTGATTGAGTAGTTTTTCCGAAAGAAATTATTTGTTTATCTTCCGATGCGAACTTTTTTAACGAAGCTGGAAATTTTGAATCTAAAAGGACTAAACAATTTGTCGAAGGGATTTTATCTATATTTTTGCTCAATTGCCCTATGATTTTTGATGATAATTGTGAAGCGTTCTTTATTACCACGACTTTTAGTTGCGCTAGAAAAGGGAGGGATAGGATGCATTGCAACAGTTCTTCGGAATTAGCGTCCTCGGCGTAATAAATGTTCCAGTTGAATTCGGGAGTGGATACCTTTTCCTTTAACTTTTTTAGGAATTCATCCTTAAACACTTCTTCTTCTGTTTCCAAAAGATATATTTTAGAAAAACTTTTGTTGTCGAATTTTTCTAAGATTTTATCTGTTGCCATTGTTTACCCCGTTAGAGATAGGTCATCCTTAGATGACCGTAAACCGACTCTAACATCTTTATAGGGTTTTTATTACTTGCCATATCGAATATTATAAAGTGCCACTTTTCTTTTCATCCCCGTCCGCCAAATCTTGTCAGGCGGGTCTAACGGGGCTCACCACGGTTCCGTAATTCTTTCTAGTGTTTTGCGGGCTATTTTCCCTGCCACCCATTCGGTTATCTCATCTTCCGTTCTTGCGAGATTGCCTGCAAGAAAATAGTTTACGGATTCACTTTCTTCAAAAGTTCCTTTCCAAAGGATTTCTTTTTTAGGTGTGGATAGAAATTTAATATCGACTTTTATTGTTAAACTACCGCCGATAATATTGTCTTCTTCGTCATAAAGCGTTGCGGTCCTTTTGTAATCTTTTACTTCCCCTGTTAGGATTGCATTTGCATTTTCTTCGTTAGAAAGTTTGAAAGTGCCGTCAAGTATAATTTCTCTTCTTAATGCGTCTGTAATTACGGCAGAAACACCGGGATAATAAGTCAAGTTCTTGAAAGTGGGAACGTGAACATTTCTAATGTCTTCTCTTATGGATGGGAAAGGTTTATATCCGCACCCGGTTGAAAATAAAACGGAAATGGCAAAAAACCCAAAGATTAGATAAAACTTTTTTTTCTCTGTTTGCATTTTATTGCAGATTATCCAATCGGGATTTTGAGTATTGCGCCCATATCGAATCGGGGAATTGTTCTATGACTTGCAGATAATATATTCTTGCCGATTTAGGTTCGTTGTTTTTTTCATAAAATCTTGCGATTTCATATATTCTTTCGCCTTTGCGGTCATTTAAATTTTTTAAATCTTTTCTTGCGGCATCGGCAAATTTACTTTGAGGATATTTACTGATGAAATCCTCGAAATTTTTTATCGCATTTTCGAAAATTCTTTCATTACTCGGGAATTTCAGTAATTCGTTAAGTTGACATACGGATTTTGAATATTCTGCTTCTTCAAGCCATTGGGAATAAGGATATTTTAAAGAAATTTTTTCAAATTCAACTCTTGCCATTTCGTATTTGCCGAGATTCATATAACAGTTTGCTATCCTAAATTGTATCTTGTCAGCTTGTTCGTGATAGGGGTAGTTTTTTATAGCCATCTTATAGATGTTTGCGGCTTTTTCCCAGTTGCTGATGGAAAAAATTCCCTTGGCTTTTTCGGTTATGGATAGCTCGCGAGGTTTTTCGTCATAGAAATAGTCGGCTATTGCAAGTTGTCTCTCAACGATTTCCCGAAATCTGCTGGTTGAGGGAAACTTATCTATTACATTTTGATAATTTTGACACGCTTCATAAGGCAACCCTAATTTTTCCTGGCACTCTCCGGCCATAAATTGAGCTTCGGCTGCTTCCTGGCTTGTCGGGAAATATTCCAGTAATTTCTGAAATTCCCTTAAGGCACTTTCATAATCCCCTTTTTTGTAGGCATCTGTTGCTATTGTCCATTGTTCTGAAGAAGTCTCTCCCACATAATATTTTGGGTTTTTCCATTTACCGGTTTCCGGC
>Ga0272441_10001201_pt1 | contig 55569 bp, 48 predicted proteins | sample SSMProp6N_FD_193582 | JGI IMG/M metagenome (GOLD analysis project Ga0272441, IMG submission 193582) | Marine sediment archaeal communities from Little Sippewissett salt marsh, Falmouth, MA, United States - SSM-Prop-6N | ecosystem: Environmental > Aquatic > Marine > Wetlands > Sediment ...
TCCATCTGTTGCCGGTGACGCGGATCGGAACGGACGGACGCAAGGGCACGCTGGGATCTCCGTACGCATCCGCCAATCCGTATCAGCTGGACGAGACGCTGTCGGAGCCCCTCCTGCAGTTGGGACCAAACATTGAGTTTCAGGCGTTCGTCGAAGCGGCGCACCGTTTGGGCATGCGCGTCGTCCTCGAATTTGTCTTTCGCACCGCCGCCAAGGACAGCGAATGGATCGCGCGCCATCCGGAATGGTTCTACTGGGTTCGCGCCGATCGGTTGGCCGCTGACACGGCGGAGAGCGGTCGGTATCGTCCGCCACGGTTCTCGACCGACGCGCTGGCCGAGATGAAGGCGAACATCGCCCGAGGCGACTTCGACGGGCTCCCGCCGCCGGAGGCGTCGTACCGAGCGCAGTTCGCTCATCCCCCGGCGAAGGACACGATCCGAAGGGTCCGCGGTGCCTACGTCGGGCAGACAATGACGGACGTTCCCGTAGGGATCCCGGGAGCGTTCTCCGACTGGCCGCCGGACGATACGCAGCCGCCGTGGGGCGACGTCACCTACCTACGACTGTACGACCATGAAGACTTCAACTACATGGCCTACAACACGATTCGGATGTACGACGAGCGTCTTGCGCGGCCCGAAAACGAGGTGGCGGGCCTGTGGGAGCGCATCGTCGGGATTCTGCCGCACTATCAGGATCGCTACAGCATCGACGGCGCGATGATCGACATGGGACACGCATTGCCGGCCGCGCTCAAGGCGCGGTTGATTGCGGGGGCTCGTGGCACATCGCCGTCCTTTGCCTTGTGGGATGAAGATTTCGAGGTCCGCGACGCCGCGCGGGCCGAAGGATACAACGCCGTGGCCGGCAATCTGTGGTGGCTTCTCCATCGACCCGAGCGGCTGCGCGAAACGTTGCGGGCATTCGAACGGACCGGCCTTGCACTGCCGATCTTCGCGACCCCCGAGACGCACAATACGCCGCGCTGTGCCGCACGCTCCGGAGGCATTGCACGGTCCCGCTGCTTGTGGACACTGGGCGCGTTCCTTCCGGCCATCCCCTATCTGCATTCGGGGTTCGACGTGGGCGAGCGCGTTCCCGTCAACACCGGGCTCGATTTCTCGCGCGAGGACGCAGCGGCGTACCCGGAGTCGGTGCTTCCGCTGTACAACGCCGTCTCGTACGACTGGCGGTCGAGCGGCGATCTGCGGTCCGCCCTGCGAACGGTGGCGAGACTGCGCCGGCGTGCGGAAGACCTTGTCGTCGATCCATCCCCGGAAACGTTCAAGGTCTTGACGAGTGATTGCGAAACCTGCATCGCCTACGCACGCGTACAGAACTCGGATGCATGGGTCGTCATCGGCAACCTCGGCCCCAACCCGGTGAATGGCGCAATCTCCGGAGTCCCATTCGACGCGGACGACGTCATCGATGAGCTTTCGGGAGCGCGCTTCTCGATTCGACACGGCACCCTGGACGTTCATCTGGCGCCTTGGCAGGCTGTGGTGCTTGCTCCTACGCGTCCGGACTCCGCCGCGCGCAAGTCCTAGCGAATCCCGCTCCTAGATCAACGTCTGTTGGGTCTCCGGATCGAACACGTGCAGCGTTCGAAGGTTGACGGAGAGCCGAATCACGGTGTCCAGTTCGACCTTCCGGTGCGGATCGAGGCTGGCGACGATTTGTGCGTCTCCCACGTATCCATAGACGAGCAACGTATGCCCCAACTGTTCGAGGACCGAGATGTGCGTTTGAATCGTGTTCTCCTCCCCGGAAACCGGCCCGTCGAGGTCCTCAGGGCGAATGCCGACGAGAACGTCGGACGGCAGATCGGGCGGGATCGTCTCGGCGGGGACTCGGATCGAGAACGACGGAGGAGACGTCAGCAGGATCTCCGTTCCCTCGATCCTTGCCGTCGCTGGCAGGAAGTTCATGGCCGGACTGCCGATGAAGCCGGCGACGAACTGGTTCTCGGGATGGTCATACGTCTCCTTGGGGGACGCGTACTGCTGGATCACACCATCCTTCATGACCGCGATCCGGTCTCCCAAGGTCATCGCTTCGACCTGGTCGTGCGTCACGTAGATGGTCGTCGTCTGCAGCGTGTGATGGAGCTGCTCCAGCTCCGTCCGCATCTGCACGCGGAGCTTCGCATCGAGGTTGGACAGCGGCTCGTCGAACAAGAAGACCTTGGGATTGCGAACGATGGCACGGCCGACGGCGACGCGTTGTCGTTGCCCGCCGGACAGCTCGCGGGGCTTGCTCTTCAGTTTCTCCTCGATGCCGAGGAGTTCTGCGGCATCGTGAACGCGCTTGTTGATTTCGGCTCTCGGCGTCTTCCGAAGTTTCAGTCCGAAGGCCATGTTGTTGTAGACGTCCATGTGGGGGTACAGCGCGTAGTTCTGAAAGACCATCGCGATATCGCGGTCCTTCGGAGGGACCTTATTGACGACGCGCTCGCCGATCCGGATGTCTCCCTCCGTCGCCTCTTCGAGTCCCGCGACCATCCGAAGTGTGGTGGTCTTGCCGCACCCCGAGGGACCCACCAGAACGGTGAACTTGCCGTCTTCGATCTCCATGGACAGATCGCGGACCGCCGTGAAGTCGCCGAACCGCTTGGTGATTCTTGTCAACGTGACTTCCGCCATGATGCCTCCTCTGCAGATGCTCGAACGCGCGGGCGGCGCGTCGCATCATCGCACACCGCAGCCGATCGTGTCGGGCATGCCGTATTGTCGATGGTTTTCGGCGTTTTCGGCAACGGGTGCGTCCCAACGATTTGACAAACCATACGGTTGCATTCTAATCTGTTTTGTAATGGATTTTCAAAAAGCCTTTACAAATACACAGCTCGGCATTCTCCGAGCGTTGTGGAACGAACCCGGGATGACCCGACGCGCACTGGAGCACGAGCTCGGCGTGTCGCGCCCTACGTTGGACAAGGCGATCAAGGGTCTGCTCGAAGGACGTTTGATCGTCTCCGACGCAACGACGTCCGAGGCGCGAGGACGGCCGGCGGCGCTCTTTCGGCTGCGGAGCCGTGCGTGGTTAACGCTGGGGATGGACTTCGAGCTTCCGGACGTGACGACCGTACTGACGGACGTCCGCGGTGCGGTGTTGCACGAACGGACGTTCCAGCTTCGCGAGAACCTCGACGATCCCAATGCGGTCCTTCGCCGTGTCGTGCATGAGGTCCGCACGTGGCTCGACGGATTGGAGGATGCCGGACTGGAGCCCGGCGGTATGGGCATCGGGCTCCCGGGCTTCTTCTCCGACGGCGGCGTGTCGTTCGTCGGGCGAAATCTTCCCGCGTGGGAAGGGGTCCGGGTCAAGGAGTATCTCGAGGCGGAGCTCTCGCTGCCGATCTTGATCCTGCACGATGTCCATTGCATGGCTCAAGCGGAAGTCGAACACCGCTCGTGGACGGATCGGGTCGTGCTCTTCCTCTCGATTCGACCCGGGCTGGAGCAGGACCTGCGAATCGGTGCCAGCCTGTGTATCGACGGAAAGGCCTATCTCGGAGGACGCGGCAATGGCGGGGCGTTGTACCGCGCGGTGGTGGAAGGATCCTCTCTTGCGGGCCTGAGCGATCAACAAGTCATCGAAATCGTTGCTCGCCGCTTGGCGTCGTCTCTGTTGCACATCATTCCGCTGACCGATCCCGAGTGGATCGTCGTGCATGCGGAATGTCTCGGTGAAATGGAGCCGCGCTTGATCGAGTACTGCCAAAGGGAACTGAAACGCATGTTTCAGGGCGAATACGTCGGATTCACGGAGATCGTCCCCGCTGCACTGCGGGAACGAACGGGAGCGCAACAGGCGGCGCAGGCCGCTATGCAATCACTTCTTCAATCTCCCACTGGATCAGGTTGATGAGCAAAGGAGGTGCATCGGCACACACAAGGCAACGTCAACACCCGATCAACAGGACTAAGGAGGAACTCATGCGGAGAGGTCTACTGTCACTAACCATTCTTGCGATGCTCGTCGTCTCGGTTGGCGTGCTGGCGCAAGAGGTATCGATTGCCGTGGTCTGGAGCGGGACGGAGCTCCAGGCGTTCAAGGACACGATTGCCGTCTTCGAGTCGAACACCGGAATCGACGTCGTGATCGACGAGGTCGGACGCGACCTTCCGACCGTGCTTCCGGTGCGCGTTGCCGCCGGCAACCCGCCGGATCTGGCTGCGCTTCCGAACCCCGGACAGATGAAGGAGTTTGCGGATCAGGGCGCATTGGTCGCATTGGACGGGCTCGAGAACCTGGCGGATCACCCGCAAGCCTTCCTCGATCTCGGAAGCGTGGACGGCAGCGTCTACGGATTCTTCATCTCTGCGGACCTGAAGAGCCTCGTGTGGTACAACACAAAGGCCTTCGCAGCGGCCGGATACGAGATCCCGACCAGCTGGCCCGCGCTGATTGCTCTGAGCAATCAGATCGTCGCCGACGGGGGGACTCCGTGGGCGATCGGACTCGAGAGCGGCGCTGCCAGCGGTTGGGCGGGAACGGACTGGATCGAGGACATCATGCTTCGAACCGCCGGACCCGATCTCTACGATCAGTGGGTCAACCACGAGATTGCGTGGACGCATCCTGCGGTCAAGAAGGCGTGGGAGTACTTCGGGCAGATCGTCAACGCCTCCGGGTACGTCTATGGAGGAGCGGTCGGCGCGCTGACCATCAACTTCGGTGACTCGCCGTCGATTATGTTCGACGATCCTCCGGGCGCGTACATGCACCGACAGGCGACGTTCATTCAGAGCTTCATCCTGAATGCGGATCCCGACCTGATTCCGGTCGAGGACTACAACATCTTCGTGTTCCCGCCGATCTCGCCGGTGTTCGGAACGCCGCTCTTGGGTGCAGGCGACTTGATTGGCGTCTTCAACAACACGCCGGAAGCCATGGCACTTGCCGACTATCTGGCGTCCGCAGAAGCGCAAGCCATCTGGTGCGCGGCCCTCGGAAAGCTGGCGATCAACACGACGGTCGATCCGTCGATCTACCCGGACGCCATCACCGCGCAAGCGGCCGGCATGCTGGCCGATGCGTCGACGTTCCGGTTTGACGGTTCGGACCTGATGCCGGCGGCCGTCGGTTCGGGAACCTTCTGGACGGGCGTGCTCGACTACATCAGCGGAATCCCGCTGGACACGGTCTTGGAAGCGATTGAGGCCAGCGCAGTCGACGCGTACGGCGAATAACACCTCACGAGTGGGGGCGCCGGGGCCGCAAGCCCCGGTCCCCCAGTCTTCGAGATTCGAGAGGAGGCCCGAGTGCGAACCAGACGATGGGTGCCGTGGCTGTACGCCGGGCCGGCAATCCTTCTACTCATCTTCTTCCTCGTCTTTCCTTCGGTCGAGACGGCACGACTGTCGTTCATGGACCGGGGCGGGGACAGCTACGTCGGCTTTCAGAACTACATCTACGCATTCACGAACAGCACGATGCTGACCGCGTTTCGCAACAACGCGATATGGGTCGTCGTGTTCACCGTGTTCACCGTGTCGCTCGGGCTGCTGTTTGCCGTGCTGCTCGATCGGGTCCGGTACGAGAAGATCATCAAGTCGATCGTGTTTATCCCGATGGCCATCTCGATGGTCGGCGCGGGAACGATCTGGAAGTTCGTGTACGCCTACCGTCCGGCCGGGGCATCGCAGATCGGACTGTTGAACGCGATCGTCGTCGGACTGGGCGGGCAGCCAATCGGATGGCTGATCGAACGGCCGTGGGTCAACAACTTCTGCTTGATCGCCGTTGGGATCTGGATGTGGACGGGATTCTGCATGGTCGTGCTGTCGGCCGCGTACAAGAACATCCCACGCCAGCTGATGGAGGCGGCGCGTATCGACGGAGCGAACGAGTGGCAGATCTTTCGGCGCGTGATCCTGCCGCTCTTGAAACCGACGATCGCGGTGGTGACGACGACTATGATCGTGTTCGTGCTCAAAATCTTCGACATCGTCTACGTGATGACCAACGGCAACTTCTCGACCGAAGTGCTCGCGAACCGGATGTACAAGGAGCAGTACGCGTTCGCGAATTACGGGAGAGCGTCTGCGATTGCGGTGATCATCCTGCTGCTGATCATCCCGATGATGGTGGTCAATATCCGACGGTTCAAGCAACAGGAGGCGATCCGATGAAGCGAGGAGCGATGGGATTCTTGACGCGGACACCGCTGCACTTCGTGCTGATCGGCCTTGCGCTCATCTGGATGTTGCCGACATTCGGGCTGTTCATCACCTCGTTTCGCTCGCCGGAAGTCGTCGGAGAGACCGGCTGGTGGACCGTCCTTCTCCATCCGTTCAACTTCACCCAGTACACACTCGAGAACTACCGCTCCGTCATTTTCGAAGGGGGCATGGGCCGTGCCTTTCTCAACAGCCTGTTCATCACGATCCCCGGAACGCTGATACCCATCTTGCTTGCGGGGTTCGCTGCCTACGCGTTTGCGTGGATGAACTTCCGGGGACGCAACTTGATGTTCATGATCGTGGTGGGGTTGATGGTCGTTCCGCTGCAGATGACGTTCATTCCCATTCTGACAGTTCTCAACGACTTGTCAAAGGTGGGCATCAAGCTCGGCGGGACATTCCCGGCAATCTGGCTGGCGCACACCGGCTACGGGATGCCGCTGATGGTCTACCTGTTGCATGGCTTCATCGCCGGTCTGCCCAAGGACCTGTTCGACTCGGCGGCGATCGACGGTGCGTCCTCGCTGAAGACGTTCTTCCGGATTGTCGTTCCGCTGTCGGTCCCGGCGATCGCGTCGGTGGCCATCTTTCAGTTCCTGTGGGTGTGGAACGACCTGCTGGTGGCGCTCATCTACCTCGGAAGCACGCCCAATGTCGGGCCGGTGACGCTCAAGGTGGCCAATCTTGTCGGCTCGCGCGGACAGGACTGGGAAATCCTGACTGCGGCGGCATTCGTCTCGATGGCGCTCCCGTTGGTCGTCTTCTTCTCGCTCCAACGGTACTTCGTTCGCGGCATCCTGGCGGGTTCGGTCAAGGGATGAGGTGCAACGACGACGCGCGACGCGACGTGCTGGTTTCTCTGGCGGCGAAAGCGGCTGCCGTCCTGCCGCAGTTGGCGACAGCCCACGCGTGCAAAGACGGCCGGAGTCTCCATCTGTACCGCGCGGGATTGCAGGATGGTCAAGTCCGGTTTGGGTTGTTCGGGCGCGATCTGCTGATCACCGCCCGCCTGCTTCGTAACCCGAGGTTCACTCAGGATGTGTTGTACTTCGTTGCCGAAACGCTCGGAGTTCGGACCGACGCGCGTTCGGGAGAGGAGCCCGGGCGAGGACTCCACGAACGCGATCGCATCGAGATGCGGGGAAGGCTGACGCGGTACAACGCACTCGACGTCACACCGTTGTTCCTCGTCACCCTGGGGGAGTATGTTGACGCATCCGGCGATGAAGCCATCCTTGCGGATTTGGATTCCGCCATCGAGCGGGCGATCGGATTCATGGTCGCTCACCTCGCGAATGGAAGATTCGTCGAGGACCCGTCGTTCGCGGAAGCGGACGGCTATGCATTGCGAGCGACGTACTGGAAGGACAGTCGATTGCCGGAACGAGAAGATCCGTGCTACCCGGTGGCGTATGGACTGGTCCAGGCGCAAGCGGTGGCCGCACTGCGTGCCGCGGATGGGCTGCTCGGCAAGTGGCAACGACTTGCCGAGCGATGTCCAGGCAACCTGGCGACGTTGGCGACAGACGCCCTGGACGAGCTGACGCGGCACATGTGGGACCGGAAACACAACCTGCCCCTCATTGCCCTTGACGGGTGCGGGCGGATCGAGGGTGTGTCGTCCGACATGCTCCACATGCTGGACTTCCTAGAGCCCGGGGATCTCGATGCAGCGAAGCTGGTGGCGATCGCAAGGGCCGCCCGGTCTTTGGTGACGCCGTACGGGATCCGCTCGTTTGCCCCAGGCCAAACGGACTACGATTCGCACAGCTATCATCTGGGAGCGGTGTGGCCGTTCGAGCAGGCGATCATCTTCCGCGGCGCCAGGGCGCATGGACTGACCACGGTGTGCGAAGCGGCACTCGGTGTGATCCAAGCGCTGGAGGCGGAGGGTTTCCCGGAGTTGGTGTACTGGGACGGTGGGGTCCTGGAAGGCGCACGTGCCGTTCCGGAACAGGGATGCGATCTCCAGCTGTGGACCCTGGCCGTGCCGAGTGCGCTACTTGCCGCCGGCGTGGCGGAGGGCGCGTAACCGTGGCGACCGCCGGGCGCGCAGACGGCTCCTTCAGCAGACGGCAAGCGTCTTGCAATGCGGGGACGCGGTTGGATACTCTTCACGACCTGACAGGTAGGGGGAATCATGGACGGCTTGGGAATTGAGAGATACGTCGGCGTGATCGACGGTGAAATGATCACGGCCATTCAGCGTGCGGCCCGGGAGATCTATGGACTGCGCGTGCTGCACGTCAACTCGACATTTCATGGGGGCGGCGTCGCCGGCATGCTGAACTCACTGATTCCGTTGATGAACGATGTGGGCATCAACGCAGACTGGAACTTGCTATACGGCGATCCCGCGCTGTTCGAAGTGACGAAGAAGCTACACAACGGGATTCAAGGCGAGGACGTCGAGCTGACCGAACGAGATCTTGACGAGTATCTCACCATCAATCGCACGTTTGCCTTGTACAGCCCCGTGATCCACGACGTCGTTGTCGTTCATGATCCCCAGCCCCTCCCCATGATCCGGTTTCTGCAGCGGGAGAACCCATGGATTTGGCGGTGCCACATCGACGTGTCGAATCCCAATCAGCACGTGATGGACACGCTGTGTCCGTTCATCCTCCGCTACGATGCGGCCGTCGTTTCGTCGGAGTCCTTCCGACAGCCGGTGTGGTCAATGGACACGCATATCGTGCCGCCGGCGATCGATCCGTTCTCCGAGATCAATCGGGAAATGTCCGACGATGAGATCCGTCTCAAGCTTGGCGAGTATGGGCTGAATGGCGACAAGCCCTTGCTGGTTCAGATCTCTCGCTTCGACAAGTGGAAGGATCCACTGGGCGTGCTGGAGGTCTACCAACGGGTGAAGCAAGCGGTCGATTGCCGTCTGGTGCTGTTGGGCAACATGGCGACCGACGATCCGGAGGGGCCAGCCATCTTCGAAGCGGTGACCCAAAAGGCGGCGGAGTTGAGCGATGTCAAGCTGATCACGCAGACGGATCCGCTGCTCGTCAACGCACTGCAACGGCGCGCTGCAGTCATCCTGCAAATGTCGACACGAGAAGGCTTCGGCCTGACCGTCTCGGAAGCGCTCTGGAAGGGAACACCCGTTGTGGCAACGCATGTCGGCGGGATCCCGCTTCAGATCGAAGACGGAGAGATGGGGTTCCTGGTGGCTCCGAAGGACTATGATCAGGCGGCGGACCGCGTGCTTCGATTGCTCAAGGATCCGCAACTGGGCCTGGAGCTCGGCAACAACGGACGCAAGCACGTACGCGACAACTTCCTGATTCCGCGCCTCCTTCTGGATTGGTTGAACGTCATCGGGGAGCTGGCCTAGCGCGCTTCGGGATCGGGTTCGCAGGACAGCGTGCGCACAACGCGCGCCGGATTCCCGGCGGCGAAGACATCGTCCGGAAGGTCTCGCGTGACGATCGCGCCTGCGCCGACGACGCACCGCTGACCGATGCGGACGCCGGGACAGATGACGACGCTTCCTCCGATCCAGCAGTCATCGCCGATCCAGATGGGCTTTCCGTACTCCAAGCCGTCACGCCGCGCGCGCGCCGACATCGGATGGCTGGCGGCGTAGAGCTGCACGTTCGGGCCGAACATCACGCCCCGTCCGATCGTTACCGGACAGACGTCGAGCACGACGCAGTTGAAGTTGAAGAACGTGTTCGCTCCGACGTACAGGTTGTACCCGTAGTCACAGTAGAACGGCGGTTCCACCCAGAACGTCTCGTGCGCGTTCGGGAACAAGCGGGTTCGGAGGGCGCCGTAGGCCGTCATGTCTCCAGGCGAGACTGCATTGAGTTTGGCGGTCAGGCGGCGTGCATACAGGCGCTCGGATGTCAGCGTTTCGTCCGTAGAATCGTACAACTCGCCGGCGAGCATCTTCGCCTTCTCTGTCGCCATCTGCTCTCCTCCTGCGCTTGCGGGTCCGTGCGCGTGAAGCTTACCGCAGGACGGCGCCTCCGTCATGGATGCGAAACGCGGACGAAGCGACCTCAGAACAGGCCGATGTAGATGGCGAGAACGTCGAGAGCGCTGGCCACGAGACAGGCGACAAGGGCCGTGGGGATGCCTCGGGAGAGCCACGTACGGGTAGAAATCGGTTGTCCCGCCTTCTCGCTGGCCGACATCGCGATCACGTTGGCCGTCGCACCGACGGGGGTGGCGTTGCCGCCGAATCCGACGCCGAGCGCGAGCGCCCACCACAACGGCCCGACGGGCACACCCTGCGCTTGAAGCGCCGAGAGAATAGGCAGCATGGCGATCGTGAACGGAACGTTGTCGACGACTGCGGACATGAGTGCCGATGTCCATAGAATGACCAAGGACGCGAGCACGATGCCGTGCGTCGTGAGGTGGGAGATGGCGGCTGCAATGATGTCGAGGGTTCCCGCGTGTTCGAGTCCGCCGACGATGACGAACAGTCCGATGAAGAAGATGAGGACGTCCCAATGCACCTGTCGCAACGCCTCGCGTACGTCGGGCCAGATCCAGAGCAATCCGGCGCTGGCGCCGATCAATGCGACAACGCCGGACTCGAGGTGGAGCATGTCGTGGAGGAAGAACAGCACGATCGTGCCCGCCAACACCGTCACCATGCGGCGCGTTGTCTTGGGGTCCGTCAACGCCCGGCGCGGTTTCATCTCTGCCAGTCCCTCGATTCGGGTGGGCGTTCCCCACAGGGTCTTGCGATACATCAAGAGTAGGAGCGCCTGAGCGGCGATCCACGTGACCAACACGATCGGACTGACGTGGACGATGAAGTCATTGAAACTGAGGTGTGCCGCCGATCCGATGAGGATGTTGGGCGGATCGCCGATCAGGGTGGCGACGCCGCCGATGTTGGACAGCATGACTTCTCCGATGAGAAACGGCGTCATCGGGAGGCCGAGGATGTCTGCGAGCGACATCGTCACCGGGATCATCAGGATGATGGTGGTCACGTTGTCCAGGAACATCGAGACGACGGACGTGGTCAGTCCCAAGTAGACGAACAGCACCCAGGGGCGACCGCGGGCAAGCTTGGCGGCAACGATGGCGAGGTACTCGAAGAATCCCGTGGCCTGAAAAAGGCCCACGAGGACCATCATCCCGAACAACAGCATGATCGTGTTGGCATCGGTTGCTTCGACGGCCAACTGAGGGGAGTAGAATCCCATCCACTCTCCCAGGCACACCATCAACACGGCGCCGACCACGACCACGAGGGATCGATGCAGCCGATCGGTCAGAATTCCTGCGTACGTCAAGATAAAAAGCGCCGCCGAGACGGCGACGGCTGATGCTTCTACCATCATGATTGCACGGCATGGTATCGGCGGGGAAGGGGGCGTGCAACCGCAACGTCAGTCAACCCACGCGTGGCAATGCCCCCCAGCTTCAGTCGGGGCAGTGCATGCCTTCAGTCGGCCGGCTCTGCGCTGCGGATGTCCTCGATCAACGGCCCCAGCTTCTCCTTCGCTACGCCGTCCACCGGATGCTTGATCTGATGCTTGATGCCCTCGTCCTGCAACACGACGGCGCCGATGCGGAGCATCATCTTGTGCAGACCGTTGAGCGTGGCGAACTCGAATCGTCCGGGCAACGGGTAGCTGTGGATCTGGGAGAGGATCTCCTGCGGCAGCCCGGCGGCGATCCAGTCGGACACGGGAGCGGATGCCGGATCCGCGCCGGACGTCGTGAACAAGTAGACGCGCTTCCCGTTCATTCGGTCCCACTGCTTCTGTATCCATCTGGACAGGAACGGCTTGTTGGCGATGATCGGGCATCCGACGACGACGACATCCGCGTCGGTCCAGGGGATGCTCGCCGACTTCTGGTCATAGATGGGAAACCCCGTTTCCTCGCCGAGCCATTCGGCGTACTGTCGGGTACTTCCGTAACTGCTTCGGTAGATGATGATTCCGCTCATGACATTCCCTCCTCGAGATTCCAACGGGGCACACGGCATCGTCGATCGCTCCGCGCAACGCGCGCAAGCACCTTCCCTGATCGGGCTCGGCCGAGAAGCCAGCGCTGCCGTATCAGGCGAGCGCTCCGGCTTCGAATGCACATCGGCATGCTGGACGCGTTCGTACGGTTCCGGATGAATGCCCCTCATTCAGGATAAACAGGGGCGCGACGGGGGTCAATGGGAGGTGTCGGCTTCTCCCGACTTCACAATGGCCAGTTTGGCAGTCAACGGGCCGATCAGTTCGTGAATCACAGTCGCACCAATGACGACATTGAGCAGGATGTGGCTGATGGACGCCAGTGCCGTCTCCTGCTGCACGAGCAAGGCAAGACCGATCACGATCCCTCCTTGCGGGATCAATCCCCATCCGGTATAGCGGCGCACCGCCCGGGACGCGCGTCCGAGTCTCGCGCCCAGATACGCTCCCGCCAGCTTCCCAACCGTTCGGAAGAAGACGAACACCAGGACGACCGGCAAGTAGCGGATCAGCACCTGGACGTCGAGCAACATGCCGCTGACCGTGAAGAAGACGATGAAGATGACCGGTTCGACCGACTCCTCGAGAAGCACGAACACTTGGTGCCGCTCCTGGGGCCGCGTGGAATTGACGACGGTGATTCCCATCGCCATGGTGGCGAGCAGTTGATCCAGGTGAAGGATTGATGCGACGCCGTAGCAGATGCCGAGAACCCCGATGAGCAGTGCGATCTGCAAGCCGCTGCTCTCTCCGCGCAACCAACGGGGCGCATAGCGGAACGCCAATCCCGAAACGGCGCCTACGGCCAGTGCTCCGACGATGGCGAGCAACGGCTCGAGAATCGTCGCCACACCGGCGATGTGATGGGTCACGAGAATCATCGCGACCATGATGCCGAGGCTATAGTTGAGGATGCCGAGCGCGTCGTCGAGCGCGGCCGCCGCCATGATGCTGAACGTGACCATGCCCTTCGCGCGGTACTGGCGTACGACGGCGAGGGTGGCGGAAGGGTCGGTCGGCGAGGCCAGGGTCCCCAGCAGTACGGACAGCGGAACGATCGTTGCCACGAATCCGGCCGACTCGTGCAGCAGGAACGGAAGCGTGGCCAGACAGCCGACGGTGACGAGGAGGGCCGAAAGCTGCGCCTCGCCCACCGCAATGAACAGGATCTTCTTGCCGAGGTCCTTCAGCGATGCGAACGCCAGCGTCCCCCCGATGGCAAACGTGAGCACTGCGAGGGACAGGTCGGTCACCGTCCCCATCGAGTCTACGAACGCGCCGGAAACCAGTCCCGTGATGCGGGGGTTGAGGATGAGGCCGGCGACGATGTAGCCGCTGACCCTCGGGAGCCCCACCTTTCTCGCCGTTTCGCCCAACACATAACCCAGCAAAATGGCCAGGCCCGTTGCTAGAAGACCGTTCACGAAGTCACCTTCTGATACCCGCGAAGACGGAGATCGTCCTCGCAAATGCCGTAGGATACGTCTCCGGTGGCGTTTTGACAACTGCGGGAAACGACGACGTAAAGCCGTTCCCCGTGGGGCGGTTAGAACACGTTCTGGGCGAGTCCTTCGTCGTCACAGATGATGACGGTCGCTTTTTCGATGCTCGGATGTGCCGACAAGGCACGCGAGAACGCCATCAGATCCGCGGACCGGCGCGGCTTGATCAGGAACGTCATCTCGAGGCGCTCGCCGTCGCGAACGGACCGCGCGTTGATCAGGCGGTACTCACTGACGTACTTGCGGAAGACGTCCTCGTGGTAGCGAACGTCTTCGCCGTCGGTTGTCGGAACGGTGAATTTCACCAGCGTCTCGCCCTTGGCCTGCATGCCGATGCGCGAGAACCGGATGGCGATCATGAACAGCCCGATCAAGCCGACGCCGAGAAGGGTCTCTCCGTACATGCCGACGCCGACGCCCATTCCTCCGGCAAGGGACAGGAAGATGAAGGATGCGTCCTTCGCGCTCTTCACCGGTGTTCGGAAGCGAATGACGGCAAGCGCTCCGACGAGGGTGAACGCGCGCGCCAGTTGGTTCGAAATCACCAACATGACGAGGGCGACGATCATCGCAAGATACAGCAGCGAGTGCTGGATCGAGACGGAGTAGCTTCCCGACGGCGTGGACAGTCGGTAGACGAGGGCGACGTACAATCCCATCGCAAGACTGAGCGAGATCACCGTGAGCACGGCGCGCCAGTCGAACGCGAACGCTTCAGCGAACGTAGACATGGTTCCATCCTTCTTTCTTGGTCGGGTCTTCCGTGAGCAAGAGCGCGACGCTGACGCCGTACTTCGAGCACGCCTGTCGCTGCAGCGAGAACCTGGACACCATCTGCGGAAGAAAGCGCGGCACGACGTCATTGAATTTGACTTCGAGAATCGTCCATCCGTAGAGAAGATCCTGGAGCTCGGATTCGTCGTATAGATCGGAGAGCTCGGGAAAGATCCGCGCGCGAAGGTTCTGATCGAGGGTGACGCGGACGGTATCCTCTTGGCCGTGCGCGACGTAGGCCTCGCGGTCGTACACGACAAGGACCGTCGGCTGGTAGTCCCACCGGTCCATGCTCAGCAAGAGCTGCTCGAACACGCCGGACGGCTCCACCACCCTTCCGTCGAGTCCTTCACGGGCCCGCAGCGTTGCGATCTGAGCGTCATCCAAGCGGGTCTTCCGCTTCGTGTAGGTGGACCCCTTCCGCTGCTTGCACTCCAGGAACGTGACGCCGCCGGACTGATTGTACGAGCGAACCCGAAACTTGCGGCGATTCTGATCGCCGTTGGCCTTCTCGTAGTAGCAGCGGAACCCGGGGGAGTCGTAGTAGACGCTCCTTACGGTGTATCGGTTGCGTGGACGGCCGTGCGAGTACTTGTCCAGTTCCAGATGCGTTTGCAGAAAGCGGGCAACGTCTCCGTTGCGGTCGCTTCGGATCAGGTACTTGAACTCGTGGCGCCCGGACACCGGATAGCCTTCGGCACCGGTCTCCGCGCCCTGGAGAAGCTGGCGGAGACGTGCCCCGGTCCTCGGGTTGCGAACGGCGGGTCGCGTGGTGAGGGGGAGTCGATCGGAACTCATGAACCGTTCACCGTCCCCGGCGTGCCGCCGGTCGAAACACTGGATCTCCAGTTGGAGAAGACATGGTTCGGTGCGGACACGTCAACGACCTCCAGCGACGGCCCGCCGCCATCCGCAGCGGTCGGCCAGGAGCGTTCGTCTGCGTACGTCACGGTGTCGATCCAGTAGCCGTCGGCATCGACGAGCCGGACGGTCTCACCGCCATTGGACAGGCTTCCGCTTTTCCACTCGAGAACCTCGACATCGAGATCGTTGTAGGTCTCTGCGTCGCTGGCGACCAGCAAACAGCAGCCCGGCTCAAGCCGGGTCCCCCGCGGTAGGGTGATCTCGATTCCCTTGTCGAAGCGGTAGTCGGACAGGTCGACCGGCGCATCGCCGCGGTTGTACAGCTCGATGAACTCGTAACGATCGTCGTCTCCCTGATCGGGCGAAGCGTTGTAGTGAATCTCGCTGATGACGATCGAAATCGTCTCGTAGCTCTCCGATGCGAGATACGTCTCGGCCTGCTCGATGTTTCGGAGTGCCGCCGTCAACAGCTGGTCCGTGGCCGCATCGAGTCCCTCCGTCGAGTCGACGAAGCTGTACTCCGACAGGGCGCCGTCTTCGTCAACGACGAACGGCGCGATCGACTCGGCGGCTTCACTGATCAGTGTTTGCAGGGTGTCTGCATCGAAGATGCTGGCGAGCGCCTCCGCGACGTAGGTGGTGTACGCGTGTACGTACACGGGATCCTCCATCAACGTGCTGATGAGCGGCCACTGATCTCCGACGGAACGTGGATCGATGTCGGTGGCTCCCCGCTGCATGCCCGCATTCAGGGACATGTTGTTGTCCCACGGTATCCAGTGAAAGAGATCGTCGGACGAACTGTGGTAGAGGTAGTAGTTCTGCGCCATCTGCCCGTAGGCATCCCAGTTCCCCAGCAGGCGATTGACGGCGAGCCATCGCAAGAAGCCATCGACGTCGAAGACGTCTTCAAACGCCGCTCGCCATTCGGCGGCATCGTCACGCGGCGCGTGCAACGTGGCGATGGCCTCCTCGATGTCGGTCCAATCGGCCTCGGAGACATTCGACTTCTTCTCGAACGACTCCGCGTCGAACGAGGCCCACGTGGCGCCGCTTCCCTGTGGCTTGTACAGGTTTCCGTCCGTATCGCCGAACGCGGCTTGGAGCAGCGGATCGTCCGGGGTCTCGATCACGGTGTAGAGACCGAGCAACGTCGGCCCCTCTCCAAGATCCAGCGTGACTTGATAGAAGGCCGCCCGCGGCGTGGGAACGCCGAAGGCGGCAAACAGGTGGGCGGGAACGTAGTCTCGCAGCAAGGAATCATCCGTCGCGCCGTTGCTGAGCGACAGATCGTCAAACCCGTAGAATCGCTGGTCTTCGGTTTCGGGGTACGTCTCCTCGTATTCATCGAAATCCAGATGAAGCGGATACTTCCAAGATCCGGAGCTTGCTGTGGTCATCAACGTCGAGTTGCCCTTGAAACGGATGCCGACGTGCTCCCACGTCTCGCCATCGAACGACACCGTACAGGGCACATACGTAAGATCGGCGTCGGCGGTTTCGTCGATGAGCATCCCTGCACCGGCGCGGTCGAACGCTCCATCAGGCAACTGATTCCGGAAGGAGACGGCGGCACCGTCTCCTTCGACCGTCGGCGCCCCGTTTGCAGGCGCGGCCACCCCCGGCATCTCGTCGCCGGACGGCTGGAAGACCAGCGCACCGTTCACCTCGACGCAGACGCCGGCGATCGTGCGATTGCCGAGGGTTGCGGACACCTCGTCCCCGGCCTCGCAATCGGCGCACACGTCGGCAAATCGAGCCAGCTGAGCGACATTGGGAGCGGCCACACCTTCATCAGAGGGTGGAACAACTCCCTGCTCCGGCACATCGCCAAATGCAGGCGGCTGCAACTCTCCAGCGGCTTGGGCTCCCTCGGAAGGCGCGAACTCCCCGGGCAGATCGGACTCTGCAGGCTGCTCAAATGCCTCGGGCTGCTGGAACGCATTGCGCGCATTCATTCCCTCCCGCCATCCGGCGGCAGCATCCGGGCGGAGGCCGGCATTGCCGATCGATGAAGACGAAACCTGCGTCAGCAGGCCCTCCCAATCGGTCGGATCCATCGTGATGTCGAGGCGTTGGACCGACGAGACGGGGAACACGGTCGCGTAGTCGGCGGCGAGACCATCGGCGGAGGTCGCATCCTTCGAGAGCGCTGATCCGTCGCTCGATAACGACCCAGCGTCCGCTTCGGGTCCATCGTCCGCCGCAGTGGACGGGTCGAGCAATGTGCTGATCAGGTCCTGGAATTCGCCATCCTCCGTAGACACGACGTCGGTCGCAAGGTCGGGCTGCTTCAGCACGCCGGGGAGAAGGAACACCAAGCCACCCGCTGCAAGAAGGAGGATGGCGGCAAGCCAACGCGCGCGTCTCATCGAACCAACCCCAACGCCGGTCGGCGACTGTCCAGGCATCCATAGACTCTAGACATGTTCATAGGCAACCCAATCCTAGGAACGTGTTTTGTCCGATCCCGGTCGAAGATGTGGCAGTTTTGTGAAGATGCGATGAAGGAAGTGTGGGGGAGGGGGCGCGAAACGGTCTTGCGACCGTTTCGCGGAGTCAGTGCGATGCTACATTCCAGGCCGGCGTTCGCCGGTCGTTCCCTGGAATCCCCCGCGGGACGATCCAAGAGTGGTTACGGTCCCGGTAATGGTAAACTGCGCGATTTGTGAACCGTCGGAGTACGTTCCGCCCGCATAGACGCCGTCGACGTTGAGCCCGGTGCTCGATCCACCGTAGTAGATGGTGTACGTGGTGCCCAGCGAGAGGTCCGGAGATGAGACCACCAGGGACTGGTACGGTTTGATGGACGCGAACGTAACAACTTCGTCACCGGAGCTCGAGGCGATGTGAATCAGGGCCCCGGCTTGCAGCGTCGACGAGAACGTAAGGGCCACGGAGCACTGCGATGAAGAGGAACTCGGGGCTTGGGCCATGCCGGCACTCCCCGCGGCGACGAGAAAGCCTCCAGTGATGGTGAACGAACTGTGATCCAGAGCGCCGTTTCCGTTGGACGTCGGCCCGTGGACGATGACGATGCCGTCGGACATGGTGATCGTTCCGTTGACGTCGATGCCGTCGCCGTCCGCATCCACAACGATGGTGCCGCCGTTGATGGCAAGCGAGTAGTTGCCCCCCATGCTGAACGGGTTTTGTCCCATCCGTCCGCCCATTGCGGACCCATCGACGCCGCCGGCGCCGTTGATGCCGTCATCGCTGGCGACGATATCCAGGAATCCGCCGTTGATCTCGATGGAGGCGCTCTCGACGCCCTCGTACGACTGAAGAATCGTCACATCGCCGCCGTTGACGACCAACGACGTATCGGCGTGCATCCCGTCGTCGCCCGAGGACAAGACGAGCGTTCCGCCATTCAGCGTCAGCGTGTCGTTGGAATGCACGGCGTCATCCGTGGAGTCGATGCGAAGGGTTCCACCTTCGATCGTCAAGCTGATTGCGGCCTTGAGCCCCTTCGCACTTGGCGTTGAGTCGGCGGTCGTCCCCCACCCGCCCCAGAAGCCGCCCGGTTGCGGGGAACTGCTGGTATCGCTACTGCCGTCCGCCGTGACAATCGTGATGTCTCCATCGAGGATCGTCAGGTCCGTGGCCGCCTGAATGCCGTCTTCGCCGGCGTCGATGTCGAGGATGCCGCTGGCGATGAGAATAATCCCCCTCTCCGCTTCGTCCTCGTTGGTGGACTGCATGCCGTCCCCGCCCGCGGTGATGCGGATGTCGGCGTCCGCCACGGTGATGGAATCCTTGCCCTTGATTCCGTCGTTGACTGCATTGACGATCATCGTCCCACCGGCGATGTCAAGATCGTCCTTGCTCTGAACGCCGTTGTTGTAGTTGGCGGTCACGACGAGCGTACCGGTTCCCTCGATGATCAGATCATCGGCGCTGAATACGGCGGCATTCGGTTCGCCGCTTTCCGCATCCACGGAGACGTACGTTGCGCCGTCCGTCAGTGTGTTGGTCGATCCGTCGGCCAACGTCAACGTGGTGTTGCCGGCATTGACGACGTGCAATGCCGGTCCGGTCAGACACGTCACATCGACCCCGTCAAGAATCAGGTTGACGTCGTCGTCTCCGCCGGCTTCGACGACGATCTGCCCGTCGCTGAGTGTCCCCGTTAGCACGTACGTCCCGGCCGACGCAATGGTTACGACGGATCCGTCAACCCTCGTTTCGCTCGATGCGCCTTCGACCTCGGCATTGCTTTGCCCGAGGACGATGCGCGACGAGGCCCCGCTGGATGTACTCACGGGCTCGAGCGCTGCTGCCGTTGTCGCATCGATCGCCGCTTCGGGGCTCGTCTCCGTGGAAGGGGTGTTCGTATTGGCGTCAAGCGAACGAGCGGACGAGGCGGGCTGACCGACGGCAAGCAGCGTCTCCGGCACCACGAGCAGCGCCGTTCCGGCCACCAGCACAAGGATGATCAAGATCCATTTCACTGTACGTATCATCAGTTGCCCTCCCGTGAGGCGAACAGAGCATCCGCCTGCAGCGTCATCCATGCGATCGAGCTTTGCCAGCTCAGTGTGGAAAACGGATCTGACGGTGGAAAGGCAAACCCGTGGCAGAATCGTGAAGATTGCTCGTCACGAGACAGATGTGCGCATTCCGATGCGCACGTCCGCCCGATCAGGCCCACGCGACAGCGGACAGACGAGGTGTTCGGGTGACGCTCGATCGTCCTGAACCTCCCGCCGCCTCCGCGCAGCGGGCGCACGGACCCGTGCGCCGGGCGCCGCGACGGTGCGGGCATCAGCAAACCAGGAATCTCGATAAGTGAGAAAACAGCGGACGTGGACGGCGGGGAAACGGTGCGGATTCCGTGCGGCGAGCGCCTGTCGAGGAGGACGAATCCTCAGAGCCCATCGAGAACGGCGCCCATCCGTAAGGCAGGACTTGACATGCGTCCGGACCTCGGATATATTGAGAGACCTTCTAGATATACGAGGTAGGCGTGGGCAAGAAACCGCACCAGCACAACCAGTCGCTCGATCGCGGGCTCCGCATCTTGGATCTCTACACGCGCGAGACCCACTCTCTGAGCGCGAAGGAGATTGCCGACCGGTTGGGTGTTCCTGCGACGACGCTGTATCCGTTCCTCCACACGTTGGTCGACCATCGATATCTCGAGATGGACGAGCGGAAACGATACCGCCTTGGACTCAAGCTCCTGGAGCGCGTCGGAGAGATCCATCAAGTGTATGACGTTCGCTCCGTCGCGCGACGGGAGCTGGTCACGCTCAGCCGCACGGTGGAGGCCAATGCCCGCCTCGCGGTGCTCTATGGCAACGACGTGCTCTATCTCGAGCAGGAGGAAGGCGGGCCTCAGGCGAACCTCATCCTCACGGAAGTCGTCGGTCTGCGCGTCCCCAGCTACTGCACCGCATTGGGGAAGGTGTTGCTTGCCTATCTTCCGGAATACGACCTCCAGCGTGCGTTGGACTCGATGACCCTGACGAAAATCACCGATCGCACGATCACCGACCGCGAGGCCCTTGTGAGCGAGCTCCGGGACGTTCGCGAACGTGGCTACGCGCTGGAACTGGAGGAACTGCAGCTGGGCGGCGCGTGCGTCGCTGCCCCGATTCGCAACTCCGGATCGCGCGTCATCGCGGCGATCAGTACGTCCGTTCTGGCATCAAGGGCTCAAGACGGGGAATTGGCGCGCATCGCCGACGTTGTCGTCGCGACAGCTGCTGATATCTCGGAGCAACTGGGTTACCGGCACGAAATGGAACAGACCAAGGGGAGGTGATTCGCGAGACTCATTCACTAGATCTTCGTTTGACCCGAAGCTTCACCACTTGCGGAGGTATTCAAGGAGGTAGAAACGATGCGTAGATTGATGATCTTGACCATGAGCGCCGTCCTTATTCTCGGAATGTGCGCTGTTGGTGCTGAGTACACGATGACGATCGGCCACTCACAGCCGGAGACGCATCCTCGCCATCTGGCGCTTCTGTTCTTCGAGGAAATCGTCGAGCAAGCGTCTGAGGGCCAAATCGACGTCGAGGTCTTCCCCGGCGCACAGCTGGGAACCGAGGCGGAAGTCATGGAGTCCGTGCAGCTGGGCGTTGTCCAGGCGACGGAAGGCGGGAAGTTCGAAGTTGCCACCCCGACGTATCTGCTGTACACGCTTCCCTTCCTGTTCGATTCGCCGGAGCAGGCTCTGGAGGTCATGCGTAGCGAGATCGGCGATCAGATCAACGCCGAAGCCGAAGCGAACGGATACTACGTCCCGGCGTGCGGTATTGCCGGCGGGTTCCGTCAGTGGACGAACAACGTGCGGCCGATCGAGACCCCGGAGGACATGATTGGACTGAAGATGCGCACGCCCGGCATCGACTCGATCATGCGAACGTTCGACGCGCTCGAAGCGAGCCGCCAGAGCATCGCGTACGCCGAGGTTTACGTCTCTTTGAAGCAGGGTGTCGCCGATGGTCAGGAGAACCCGTACTCGAACATCGCGGCGATGAAGTTCTACGAGGTGCAGACGTACCTGACGATCTCCAACTATCAGGTCCATCCGAACCCGTTCTTCATCAACCTGGCCTGGTATCAGTCCCTGCCCGATGAACTCCAGAAGATCGTCACGTATGCGGCGCGGCTGGCCATGATCTACAACGACACGATCTGGCTTGCCGACGAGATGGTCGCCTATCAGACCATCGCGGACGCTGGTCTGGAAATCAACGAACTGACGGATGCAGCGCGCGGCGCGTTCATCGAGAAGGTGCAGCCTGTGTGGCAGTACTACCTCGACGAAGGAACGTTCTCGCAGGAGTTGCTCGACGCCGTTCTTGCCTACATCGGCGGGTAGTCGACGAGCAAGGGGAAAGGGCACAGGTCCGTCCGGGCCTGTGCCCCTCTAGATCTCTGCTGCTGCGGGCAACAGAGATGGAGGAGAGTGTAGATGAAGAGCCTGAGCCGAGCAAAGCACGTGCTGGATTGGGCGCTTGACGGGCTGGTCGGCGTGACATTCTTCGGGATCGCAATCCTCGTCATCGTTCTGGTCATCATGCGATATGTCTTCAACACGTCGATTCCCGGGGGCAACGAAGCGCTTCGTTTCGCGTTCATCTTCACCACCTTCCTCGGCGCGGCGGTTCTCGTGGGACGAAGGGAGCACATCGCGATTCACCTTGCCACCAGACGATTTCCAATGGGGGTCCGGCGGGCCTGCGATGTGGTCGTGCATGCGGTGATTGCCGCGGTGAGCATCTATCTGCTGATCCTCAGCTTTCGATGGATCGCCGTCACCGGCAAGAATCTGGCCGAAGAACTGGATTTCCCGCTTCGTTACGTCCAGATCGCACTGCCGATCGGATGCGGCCTCACAGCGCTCTATACCGTCGTGAACATGATCGAAGCCATCTTCGACAAAGATTGGACGGGGGAGGAGATCAGCGAATGATCGTTCTCTTTGCGTCATTGGCGGTACTGCTCGTCCTCGGTGTTCCGATTTGCTATTCGCTTGCCGGATCGGCCATCCTGTATTTTCTCATTCACCAGCCGAATCTGGTCGGTATCCTTCCTCTCCGCACGTTCTGGGGCACGGACTCGTTCCCGATGCTCGCCCTGCCGCTGTTCGTGCTGATGGGACTGTTGATGAACCAAGGCGGGATCACGCGGCGCATTATCGATTTCGGAATGGTCTTCGTCGGCCGCATGCGTGGCGGACTGGCCGTCGTCAACGTCATCGCCAGCATGATCTTCGGAGGCATTTCGGGATCGTCCGTGTCGGATACCGCGTCGATCGGCGCCATTCTCATTCCCGAGATGACCGAGAAGGGGTACAAGAAGACGACAGCCACCGGGATCACCGTTGCATCGTCGACGATGGGCATGATCATCCCACCCAGCATCCCGATGGTGATTTTCGGGGTCGCGTCGGGTGCATCGATTGGGAAGCTCTTCTGGGCCGGCGCGATCCCCGGTTTGATGATTGGGCTGATCATGATTGCCATCTGTATCATCCTCGCCTATCGCCGCAAATGGCCGACCGAGCGCATCGTCATCAGCTTCGGCGAGTTTCTCAGGCGAAGTGCGGGCGCACTCCCAGCGTTGGTCATGCCGCTCGCGGTGGTGGGAACGATCACGTTCGGGATTGCCACGCCGACGGAGGCCGCGGGGATGGGCGTGCTGTATGCCTTCATCATCGGCTTCTTCTTCTATCGCGAACTCAACATCAAGATGATCCCTCGACTGGTCAAGCAGAGCATCATGATCAGCGCAACGATTATGATCATCACGACGTTCTCGCGACTCTACACGTGGATCCTTGTCAAGGAGCAAGTGCCGATGGCGATTACGGGATTCCTTTCGTCGCTGCACATCCCCAACTTCGCCGTGCTGCTGCTGTTCTCTGCGTTGCTGTTCTTCGTCGGAGATTTCATCGACGTCGGCCCTGCGATTCTGTTGCTGACGCCGATCCTGTTGCCCGCGTTCGAGCAGATGGGCATCAGTGCGATCCAATTCGGAGCTGTATTGATCGTTGGACTTGCCGTGGGGCTGGCGACGCCTCCGGTGGGACAGTGCTTGAATGTCGCAAACAAGATCGCGGGACTTGAGTTGACGGACACCTTCGTGGCGGCGCTGCCGTACCTGATTGCGAACTTCATCGTCATGATCCTTGTGTCCGTTCTGCCGGTACTCAGTGAGTGGTTGCCGCGCGTGCTATTCGATTAGGAGGAGACACCATGTACTTTGCGTCGATTGCCAATCAGTCAGGAAGCAACCCGCCGGAGACCAATCCGTGCCAGTTGCTCGATTTTGCCAAGATTACGTTGAACCCCGGGGAGACGTACGAAGGGAACACCGGCGACCGGGAGGCTCTTCTGGTCATTCTAAACGGTGTGGCCACCGTGTCTGCCGGCGGTGTTGACTTCGAGAAGGTCGGCGGACGCCCCAACGTCTTCGCCGGGAAGCCGCACTCGGTTTACATGCCGCCCGGTTGCCAATACGCGATTCGCGTTCCGAGCGACGGAATCCGTTTCGAGGCCGCCCTTCCGATGGCGGCGGCGGAAGACGGTTCGCCACCGTTCCTCATCCAGCCGGAGGACGTCCGAACCGGGAAATGGGGCATCTCGAACTTCTCGCGATCGTTTCGTCAGATCCTCGTCAAGGGACAGCATCCCGGACGCAAGATCAGTCGGCTGATTGTGGGCGAGACGCTGACACCGTCAGGGAACTGGTCGACCTATCCGCCGCACCGCCATGAGTTCGACAACCTGCCGACCGAGGCGTACATGGAGGAGATGTACTACTTCCGTGTGGCGCCGAACGACGGATGGGGATTGGCGAAGTACTACACGGACGATGGCAGCATCGACGAGGCGTACACCGTCAAGGACGACACGATTCTGATGATGCCGAAGGGATATCACACCGTCGTGTCGGCTCCCGGATACACCACCTACTACCTGTGGTTCCTGGCCGGGAACACGCGGACGCAAGCGACCGTCGACGATCCGAACGTCGGTTGGGTTTCCCGCGCCATCCCGATGATTCAAAACATCGAGGAGAACCTATCATGACCGTGGATGCCTTCCGACTCGATGGAAAGGTCGCCTTGGTCACGGGCGCTGCGCGCGGACTGGGACAAGGCATGGCCGTCGGCTTGGCGGAGGCTGGAGCGGACATCGTCGGCATCGACATCATCAGCCCTCTCGAGGAGACGCGATCGAAGATCGAGTCCCGCGGACGGCGATTCGTCGAGATTCAGGCGGACCTGTCTCGCACAGAAGACATCGAGCGGATCCTGACGACGGCACGAAACGAACTCGGGGGCTTCGACATCCTGCTGAACAATGCTGGCATCATTCGCCGGCATCCCGCGCACGAGTTCCCGGCCGAGGAGTGGGACGCGGTGATGAACGTCAACTTGCGCAGCCTGTTCTTCCTCACTCAGGCGTTCGGCAAGGCGCTGATCGAAGAAGGACGGGGCGGCAAGGTCATCAACGTGTGCTCGATGCTGTCGTTCTCCGGTGGGATCCTGGTGGCTCCCTACACGGCGAGCAAGAGCGCGGTTGCCGGGTTGACTCGATTGCTCGGCAACGAATGGGCGCCGCACGGAATCAACGTCAACGGCATCGCGCCCGGATACATGGCGACCGACAACACCGCGCCGTTGCGTGCCGACCCGGAACGCAACAAGGAAATCCTCAGCCGCGTTCCGATGAATCGATGGGGAACGCCGGAAGACCTGGCCGGTGCGGTCGTCTACCTTGCTTCCAGTGCCTCGGACTATGTCACGGGAACGATCCTTCGCATTGACGGCGGCTGGTTGACGAGATGATGCGTGGCAGGAAAGGAGCCCTTTGATCGTGGAAAGCACACAGAGCACGACGGATCGACTCATCGAACTGTGTGCCGTCGCGGTGATTCGTGCTGAAGAGCCCGAAATCGCGATGCGGGCGGCGCACGCCCTGGTGCAGGGCGGTGTCAAGGCACTGGAGATCACCATGACCGTGCCCGGGGCCATCGACGTCATTCGCGAAATGACCGCGGCGGAGACGGACGCGGTGATCGGCGCGGGCACGGTATTGACCTCCGATGAGGTGGAACGGTGCGCGGACGCGGGCGCTCGCTTCATTGTGTCTCCGGTGTGCATCGAGGAGGTGGTGCGGGCGGCGCGGGCGCTCGACCTCGTCGTCATGCCGGGCGCGTTCACGCCCACGGAGGCGTTCACCGCCTGGCAGTGGGGCGCCGACTTCGTCAAGGTATTCCCGGCGGCGCGTCTCGGTCCACGATACCTGGGAGACTTGCTTGCCCCGCTGCCGAACATCCGCTTGGTGCCGACGGGCGGGATCACTGCCGACAACGCAGGGGAATACCTGGCCGCGGGGGCGTCGCTTCTTGGGCTCGGCTCGTGGCTGGTGAATCCCCCACCCGGCGCGAACGGGGTTGAGGACGAGATCCTTGCACGTGCACGTCAGTTGACTGCGGCGATCGGAGACTTACGAGGGGAGAACGCATGACTGAACGGATCGATGTTGTCACATTTGGGGAAGCGATGGTACGCCTGTCGCCGCCATCGCATCTCCGGCTGCAGCAGACGTGCAGCTTGGATGTCCATGTCGGCGGATCGGAACTGAACGTCGCGGTGGCGGCGTCGGCGCTTGGATTAAAGACGCGCTACGTCACCCGCCTGCCACGGAACCCGATCGGCCGGCTCGTCGAGAACAAGACGAGGGAACACGGGATCGACACCCGCTTCTTCTCTTGGTCGGAGTCCGACCGGGTCGGGATCTACTACTTGGAGTTCGGCGCGTCGCCGCGTCCGAATTCGGTGGTTTACGACCGGGCGCACTCGGCAATGGCAACGATCGAACCCGGGGACGTCGATTGGGGGAGGGCGCTGGATGGTGCGGCGGTGTTTCACACCTCGGGAATCACGCCTGCGCTGTCGAAGTCGGCGACCGCGGCCACGTTGGAAGCCGTCCGCGCCGCACATCGCCTGGGTGTTCGCGTGTCCGTTGACTTGAACTACCGCGTGCGACTGTGGACCGAGGAAGAGGCCGAGGCGGCGATGCGTGAGATCGTCGGGTTGGCTGACGTGCTGGTGACGACGGAAGAAGACACGCAGCGTGTCTTCGGCATCGAAGAGGCGTCGTACGACGAGGTCGCCCGCGTGCTGGCGAAGGAGTTCGATCTCGACGTGGTCGCGATCACGCTTCGCGAAACACCGTCGGTCTGGCGGAATACCTGGAGCGCCATCGCCTACGAGCGCGAGACGGACACCGTACACACGGCACCGACCTACGACATTGAAGTGGTCGACCGAGTGGGGTCGGGCGACTCGTTCGCCGGTGGATTCTTGTACGGATGGCTCAACGGGGGAGTCGAGGCGGCTGTGCAATACGGCGTGGCGATTTCCGCGATCAAGCAGACGCTGCCGGGTGACGTGTGTTGGACGACGCGTGAAGAAGTCGACCGCGTCCTGAAAGGTGGCGGGTTGCGCATCGTCCGCTGAGACGCGGATCGATGCGGCCGGGTGGGCCATGGAGACAGGCAACGATACGAATCGAACGTGCGGCGGAGACGCGCGCGCGTGGATTGCCCACGAAACGGACAACGTCGCCACGATGCTTACGCCCGGAACGAACGGCGATACAGTCCGGCTCGCAGGTGACGCTCCGGAAGATCTCGGGCGCATCCTCCTATTGGAATCGATCCCCGTCGACCACAAGGTCGCGGTTCGTTCCATTGCGCCCGATGAGTTGGTGATCAAGTTCGGGGCCCGTATCGGTCGCGCCTCGACGGCCATCCCCGCCGGCGGCTACGTTCACGTCCAGAACGTGCGAAGCGAGCGCGTCCCTGGAGCGGGCCGATGACCGGCGAAGTCGTGCAAGGGTATCGCCGTCCGAACGGGGAGGTGGGCATCCGTAACGTGTTGCTCGTCCTGCCCGTCGCCCAATGCGCCAACGAGTTGGCCGTGCGGTGCGCGTCCGGAATTGACGGTGCGTTTCCCCTGCTCACCACGCAGCCGTGTGCGCACCTGGGCGAGGACAACGAAGCGGCGAAGAACTGCCTGATCGGATGGGGCCGCAACCCGAATGCCGCCGCGGTGCTCGTCCTGGGGATCGGATGCGACGCGATTGCCGCCGACGAGGTGGCTGACGCCGTTCGCGAGACGGGCAAACCGGTGACGTGCCTGACGCTCGATCGGTGCGAGAGCTGGGAACGCGTCGTTGGCAGCGGGCGATGCTGGCTGATCGACCAGGCCCGCGCAGTACGCGGCATGGTGCGTGAGGCTGTCGACATCGCGGACTTGACGTTGGGCATCAAGTGTGGAGGATCGGATGCGACGTCGGCACTCGCCGGCAATCCAGCGATCGGCGGTGTCGTCGACCGCTGGATCGACGCAGGCGGTACCGTCGTCTTCTCCGAGACCACCGAGCTGATCGGCGCCGAGCACCTGTTGATGGCGCGGGCCGCATCCGAGAACGTGCGCGACGACATCGAGAACGTCGTCACGGCGACGATCGAACGGATTGAAGCCACCGGGGTCGACCCGCGCGGAACACAACCGACACCCGGCAACATCCGAGGCGGCCTGACGACGCTGGAGGAGAAGTCGCTTGGCGGTGTTCTCAAGACGGGGACGCGCCCCATCCGCAGCGTCTTTCCTTGGGGAGGCCGGCCGATGGGACCCGGCCTGCATTTGATGGATTGCCCGGCCAACGTCCCTCAGCTGCTCCTCGGATGGGCTGCGGCCGGTGCGCAGTGTTTGCTGTTCAGTGTCGGCGGAGGATTGCCGGCAAGGATCCCGTCGCTGATCGGAACGAACGTCGGGGGGATTCCCCTGCTTCCGATCGTCAAGATCCTGAGCAATCCTCGAGAACTCGACGCGCGTGCGTACTTCGACATCTACGCCGGAGGCGTCCTCGAGGGCACGGAAACGATGGATGGCGTCGGCGACAGGATTTGGCAGAAGACATTGGCGACGGCGTCCGGCGAGCATACCTGGCTGGAACGCTACCCGTTGCAGGGCATACAGATGTGGGAGTTGCTGGTGCGAGGGCCGACGGTCTGATGGGGACGACACCGGAAGAGACGCTTCGGGTTCCGTACGAAGACGTGTGCGACGTGCTCGCGTCGTGCCTGCGCGTGCGCGGATTCGAGAACGAACGCGCGGCGCGTTGTGCGACCATCTTCACGGACAACTCCGTCGTTGGCGTGGCATCGCACGGGCTGAACCGGTTCCCGCGATTCCTCGAGTGGATCGATCGCGGATGGGTCGATCCGGCCGCAACGCCCACGCGCGTGTCGTGCCTCGGAGGGTTCGAGCGGTGGGACGGGCACCTGGGACCCGGACCGTTGAACGCGCAGGAGTGCATGCATCGTGCGATCGCGCTCGCCTCGGAGCACGGGCTGGGTTGCGTGGCATTGCGCAACACCAACCACTGGATGCGCGCGGGTACGTACGCTTGGCAAGCTGCCGAAGCGGGCTGTCTCGCCCTCTGCTTCACCAATACCGAACCGAATCTTCCGCCGTGGGGCGGGATACGGCCCGCGCTCGGCAACAACCCAATTGCGTTGGCTGTCCCGCGCGCGGACGGCCGACACGTGCTGTATGACGGAGCCCTGTCACAGTTCTCCTACGGTGCCATGGAAGACGCTGCCCGACGTGGAGGCACGCTGCCGGTGCCCGGAGGCTTCGACCGAAGCGGAAACCTGACGCAGGATCCGGCGGAGATCGTCGCGTCACAGCGGCCGCTACCCGTCGGGTTCTGGAAAGGTGCGGGGCTGTCGCTCCTGTTGGATCTGTTCGCGGCCGTGCTGTCGTCCGGCGCTACGACTCGAGAACTCGGCGAGCGTGAAGGCGAGTACGGGGTGTCGCAAACGTTCGTCGCGTTCGATCGAACGTGGGTCGGTCCAGAGGAACAGAATGCTGTGGAAGCGACGTTGTCCCAGCTGACGCACGTCGAAACCGACGGCGACAGAACTGTTAGATACCCGGGAGAGCGGCTATTCCAACGACGCGCGGACAACCTACGACGGGGCGTTCCTGTGGCCGCGACCGTCTGGGCGCGGATCCAGCGGGCGTGAGGCATCGAATGAACCGCCGAGGCCGGGAAGCCCGGGACCAGCGCGAGCTCGTAAGCGACCTGCTGTTCGGAAACGCTAGTGGCGGAGGGCCTGGGCTGCTGCAGCGATGTGCTCGGGGGTCGTTCCGCAACATCCGCCGATCACCCGTATGCCGAGGGCATCGAATCGGGACACTTCGTCCGCAAAGCGTTCGGGCGTAAGTTCGTAGCACTCGTGACCATCGACGAGTCGCGGCAAGCCGGCGTTGGGCTTGGCCCAGAGAACGGCGTCCGGGACGGTCTGCCGGATTTCGCGGATCGCTCTCCACGTGTCTTCAACGTTTGCGCCGCAGTTCGCGCCGAGAATGGTGACCCCAAGGTCGGACGCAGCCTCGGCGAACCTCCGGGGCGACACCCCCATCATCGTCCGGCCGTGTGTGTCGAATGACATCGTCACGGCAAGAGGAAGATTCGAAACGGATCGAACGCCGCGGATCGCACAGAGCACCTCGGAGAGGTCGAATTGCGTCTCAATCAGAAACCCGTCGATCAGGCCGGAAGAGGCAAGGGCGTCGGCACGCTCTGCGTAGCCGTCCACCGCCTCGGCCTCGGTGAGCGTTCCCATCGGGGGAAAGAAATCGCCGAGAGGTCCGAGGTCGCCCAACACGATGCGGTCGAGGCCGGCCGCACGACGTGCGAGTCCGGCGGCACGCCGATGAACCTCGCCAAAGGTCGACTCTGACCTGCTCTTGCGAAGCTGAGAGCGAGAAGAAGCGAACGTGTTCGTGAGAAGAACGTCTGCCCCGGCGTCGACGTAGCGGCGATGGATCTCCTCGACAAGGTCGGGCGACTGGAGCATGATGGAATCAGGGCGGATCGGGGGGTGCGATTCCGCGCGTCGCAGCTTGTTGCTGAAGAAGCGTGCCCATAGCCCCATCTGCGACCAACACGTGACGACGGAAGAGTAGCTCGGTCAGTCGGTCCATGAATCGATCGTACACGACATGGCTGGGATTCTCCGAGTTTGACGGGCGGACGCGTCCGGGATCCAGCCTGAGACTCGTGTACACTCAGCGTGCTGGGCAGAGAAGGGAGCAGCGATGTTCTCCGCTACGACATTGCATATGGCCTACTACATCGAGCAGGAGCGGTTGGGCCGTCGGCGGCTTGCCGAACGAACCGGCTTGAGCGAAATGAAGGTTCGGCTCGCGTTGGAGGCCATGCGTGAGAGGGGATGGGTGATCCTCGAACGTAGCGGCGTGTCCCTGACGCAGCTGGGCAAGCGCGCGTTTGCCCCGATCTTGGGCGCGGTTGTCGATGTCGCTGACGTGAAGCTACGGGGGTTGAGCATGGGCCCGAGCCACCGAACTGGTCAGGTTCGAGGGATACAGGTGCCCGAGGCGTGGCGGCTGCGCGATGAAGCCATCCGCGCCGGAGCATCAGGTCTGATCGTGCTTGCGCGTCGACACGGCGCATGGACGTTTAGCCACAACGGAGAGGCGATCGCCCTCCGGAATCCCGAAGACGCGGAGACACTCGATCACGCGTTCCCCGCCGCCGCCGAGGGAGATTGTCTGTTCATTGTGTCCGGCGCACAGCGCGTAGTGTGCTCGCAAGGGTTCTGGAACTGCATCCGAACGATCCTCGTGAAGTCTTCTTAGTGTCTGGGATTGCGGGATCCTCATTGGCGGTGTAGACTGTGTCAGCAAAGTGGGATGTCACATCCCACTTCCGAGAGGATGGATCGAATGAGAACGTTGCGAACGCTTGTTGGGATGAGTCTGTTGGCGGTCTTGATCGCGATCGGCTGTGCTGCATTCCCAGTGTCCGTTGTCGATGACCGAGGCATCGAGGTCGTGATTGCAGGCGACCCCGTCCGGATTGTCTCGCTGAACGCACTGTATGCCCAGATCATCGTCGATCTGGGATTGACAGACCGGTTGGTCGCCGTCGCCACGTCGGACGACAACCCGAGCGAGGTGGCGGGCCTACCGACGGTCGGCGCTGCGTTCTCTCCGAACGTCGAGCTGATCCTCGGATACGAACCGGATCTCGTCCTGGGAGCGAACGATTGGGGTGGAGAGCGCGACGCACTCGAATCGGCAGATGTGACCGTACTGACGACGCCGTGGCTGACGGACGTGCTTTCGATCTTCGACACGGTTCGTACGATCTCGGCGGCCCTTGGCGTTGTCGAAGACGGCGATCGGGTGATCGGTCAGATCGCTACGGACATCATCGTCGCAGAGGCTGCCGCACTGGGGCAAGCGGAGGTGTCGGCTGCGTTCCTCTACGCAGCGACGTCCGAGGATCCACCGTACGCAGCCGGGTCGGACGCGATCGAGCATGAGCTGATCCTTCGCGCCGGGGGGAGCAACGTCTTCGAGGAACTGGTCTGGAGCCCTCAGGTGAGTTTCGAGGAGATCATCGCCCGGGATCCGGAAGTCATCTTCACGGCGCCGTCCCAAGTTTCGAACATCCTGGACAATCCCTTCTTGCAGAGCGTCCGCGCGGTGAAGAACGGACGCGTGGTGGGGGTTCCCGCAAGCGACGTCGCGTCCACGCGCGTTGCCAGTGCGCTTCAAGCGATCGTCGACGGCCTGCACGACGCGGGCGCCGAATAGCATGCGTTCGAAGACACGGCGGGCGACCCACTGGATTCTTGGGGGACTCGCCGTCGTGCTGGTCGCATCGATGGGGGCCGGAATCGTGATCGGGCCGGTGGTGATCCCACTGCGCCCGATCGTCACCACCCTGTTTGGCGGGCCGGGCGAAGGACTGACGGCGGTTCAGGAGGTCATCCTCTGGCAGATCCGTGCCCCGCGTGTCGTGCTCGCGTTGCTGGTAGGGGCCGGGCTGGCTGTCTCCGGTGCGGCCATGCAGGGATTGTTCCGGAATCCGCTGGCCAGTCCGTACATTCTGGGCGTCGCCAGCGGCGCCTCGACCGGCGCGGCCTTGGTCATCCTGTTCGCCTCGAGCTTCGCCTTCCTTCTTCCCGTCGGTGCGTTCGTGGGTGCGGCCGCCGCCGTGGGCATTGTCTATGGACTGGCACAGTCCCGGAATCGGAAGCTGTCGATCTTCACGTTGATCCTTGCCGGTGTCGCCGTCGGATCACTGTTCTCTGCGATCACCAGCTTCTTGCTCTTCCTCAGCTCGGGCGGCGAGAAGCTGTCAGAGGTGTTGTTCTGGATCATGGGCGGACTGGGACGAGCGGATTGGGAAGCGATTGCGGTGCTACTGCCGATCGTCGCCGCGTGCGTGGCGATCGTCTTCTTCTTCGCGCGTGATCTGAACGCACTCGCGCTGGGAGAGGAGACGGCGCAGCATGTCGGCGTCCGTCCGGAGAACCTGTATCGGTGGCTTCTCGTCGTGACGACGCTGTTGACCGCGGCCTCGGTCGCGATGGCGGGAACGATCGGATTCATCGGGCTGGTCATCCCGCACATCATGCGTCTGTCCCTGGGCCCGGATCATCGTCGTCTTCTTCCGGCGTCGGCGATGGCCGGCGGCTGCTTCCTGATCTGGTCGGACGTGGTGGCGCGCAGCGCGTTTGCACCGGCGGAACTGCCGGTCGGCGTCATCACGGCATTCCTCGGTGCGCCCTTCTTCCTCTACCTGCTGAAGACCAAGGGGGCGCAGCTCTGATGGGCATCAGCGTTCGCAACGTCTCCTTCGCGTACGAGCCCATCCACGAGGTGGTGCACGATGCGACCCTCACCATCAACCCTGGAGAGTCGGTCGCACTGATCGGACCGAACGGCTCCGGAAAGAGCACGCTGCTTCGTCTCATCGCAGGCGGCCTGCGTCCGAATCGCGGCAGCATCCTCGTTGACGATCGAGACATCGCAACCTATGGCGCGCGGGCATTCGCCCGACGCTTGGCCATGGTCGAACAGCAACACGCGGTGAGTTTCGATTTCTCCGTTCGCGAGGTTGTTGCCATGGGGAGGATGCCTCACCGCGGACGGTTTGCGCGCGAAACGGCCGACGATCGCCAAGCGATCCATCGCGCAATGGCACTCGCAGAGGTGGACACCCTCGCGAAGCGGTCCATTCGTGAACTATCGGGAGGAGAGGGGCAGCGCGTCTTCCTGGCAATGGCGTTGGCGCAGGAGGCCGGGATCTTGTTGCTAGACGAACCGACCACCTTCCTCGACCTGCGCCATCAACTGGCGTTCCTCTCGATTGTCAAACGTCGGATTACCGAAGGAACGACGGTCCTACTGGCGATTCACGATCTCACGTTGGCTGCGCAGACAGCGGACCGCATCGCCATGATGCATGACGGTGCGGTGGTGCACGACGGCGCCACGACGGACGTGCTGACTGCGGAGAATGTCCGCGCAGTGTTCGACGTCACGGTCGCGATCGGGGAAGACAGCACATCCGGAATGCCCTATGTATTGCCATCTCTGCACGAGGCTCAGAATGGCGACGATCATTCATCGGTCGAATGTGCCTGGGACGTTGCGAAACAGAGAGCAGGACAGGATCCATGAAGAACGCCGATGTGGGACGTGTCGAGCCTGCAACGCCCACAGGGGCTCTCGTCAGACAAGCAGTTCGCGTTTGGCGTTCCGGCGAATCCATTGAGGTGGCAGCGCATCACTGAGCTCGTACTCCCAATCCGTTGGCGCATATGCGTCAGCGCGTTCGTCAGCGGCGTAGGTGTCAGCGTATTGCCCAGCGGCGATGGCCTTCAACCCATCGACCAGCCTATCGATATCTTCACGGACGCTGTACAGGCCGAGACTCGCACGCACGGCGCCGGGGTGAGCGTTCGATCTCCCGGCCTCGCCTTGAGAGCGCATCAACTCGACGACGTACGGGTGCGCGCAAAAGGCTCCAGAGCGCGTGGCGATGCCGTGCTCATAGTTGAGAATTGCCGACACGAGCTTGTGGTCTATACCCGGGATCGTAAACGTGAACACCCCGAGTCGATTCTCACATCTGTCGTCCGCCGGCCCGAGGATCGCCAGACCTTCAACCTCCCGCAGGCGGCGTAAGGTGTACCTCGTGAGATCGATCTCATGATTGCGAATTCGGTCCATTCCCACTGTGGAGAGTGCATCGGTTGCAGCGGCCATCGCTACGGCTCCAATCAGATTCGGAGATCCTGCCTCATTCCGATAGGGAAGGTCTCGCCACAGCACTCGTTCGAGTTCGACCCAGGCTGCCGCGCCCCCCCCCACCTGGGCTGGTTCGCACGATTCCAGAAGTCTTCGGGATGCAACAAGCAGGCCCGATCCAAAAGGCGCATACATCTTGTGGCCCGATAGGGCGAAGAAATCGATGCACTCATCGTCTCGTGGGTCTCGGACGTCCACCGATCGATGAGGTGCGAGCTGCGCTCCATCAATCAACAGTGCCCCTCCCTGTGCATGTACGGCCTTGGCGATATGCCGCCAGTCCGGGATGTGGCCGGTTACGTTCGATGCACCACTCATGGCCACGAGCTTCACGCGGCCCTTGTATCTCTCGATCTGCTCGAGCATCGAATCAACAAGGATCTCGCCACTCGACGGTTCGACGCCGACAAGGATGAACTCCGCCCCGGAACGTTTCGCGGCCCTCATCCATGGGAGCATGTTCGCATGGTGCTCCGCCAACGTGCAGAGGACGACATCTCCCCCCGTCAACGGAAGTTGAGAGGCCAATTGGTTGATTGCGTCGGTCGTCTGCTTGACGAACACTCCGACGTGGCGATCGCTATCTGCGCCGACGAAACGCATGATCCTGCGCCGCGCTTCCTCATAGGCAAGCGTACACAGTTCCGATTTCCGACCGCCGCCGCGACCGACGCTACCGTATTGGGGAAGCAGCTCTTCTACCGTGTGGACGACATGCCGTAGGGCCGGGGCAGTGCTTGCGCAGTCCAGACCGACAAAGGGCACGACCGCACCGTCGAGCAGGTGTACCGGGGTATGATTTCCGACTACGGCGTCATCCCAACATGATGCCGCCGCCAATCTCTTGAGGGAATCCGGTTTCATTGTTCTCCTCTATACCGCGTCTTCTCCGAAGGAGTTCCGCTTCACGCAATCCAGGGCACATCGAGCGGGAGATCGAACGCAAGGAGTGTCTCCCGAGTTGGTCTTCCTTCTGCATCCCAGCCGCGCAATCGGTAGTACTCCTGTAACGCATCGTCGAAGCCTGTCGGAGCCTTGCCGGCCCGCGATCCCTCGCATGACGGTTCGAACATTCGAGCCGGGAGCCGATCTTGGCTTCGATCGATGCCATCCCGCAGGTTGAGAAGACGCTGCAGATTGAAGCCGCGTTCGCCGATTCTCATGACCGCCGTTGCATCGTACTCCCAGCCTGTGATCGCTCGTAGCGCTTCGACTGTCGCACCGAGTGACAAACCGTTGATCTGCATGAAGCAACAGTCAACCAACGAGTCGAGGACAACGGCGAAGTTCTGAAACACGCGAACGAGTTCGGCCTTGCCGTCCATCGAATGCTTCTCGGTAACCTCGGTGTACCCAGCTTCCGGGATGAGCACTCCCAGCTCGCCACAGTGAGGGAATCCTCTCAAGTGACTCGCTCCTTGAGGACTGGTTGCATAGTTGAGGCCCAAGCTGTAGTAGCAGCGAGGATCGTGCGCGGGAAGATCCACCCCTTTGACGTGCACCGCCAGAGCGGCTGCCTCTTCGCCGAGTTCTGCTGCAGCCGCGACGAGACCGCTTGCGAACAGCGCTCCGAGGCCGCGCCGCATGCCGATCTGATCAATCAGGTGCAACAGAGACGACCGATCGCCCCAGGTCATCGACAGACCGTGACATTGATCATCACTGAGGAGACCGCGCTCGCGGCACTCCATCGAAAAGGCGACGAACGCGCCGGCAGAAATCGTATCGATTCCCAGCCGATTACATCGATCATTGGCCAGAACGACAGCCTCGAGATCGTCGACAAGGCAGGCGCTCCCCAGCAGGCCGAGAGATTCATACTCCGGACCTGGACCGGAGAACGCACTCCCATCCGACAAGGAGAACGAAACCGAACGATGGCAGCCGATCGGACACGCGAGACAAGGATGGCGTTTTGCATTGAGCTGCTCCGTGTAACGTGGAGCGCCCAGCTTCCGCGCTCCCGAAGGCCAGCTGTGCCCTGCCCAGTACTTGATCGGCAGATCTCCTGTGGACTCACAGAAGACGACATCATTTGCCGTGCCGTGTTTCCCGTAGGTCTCTTGGGTCGCCTCATGAAGCTTCAGGGCGCTCTGACGCGTGAGCTCGGTGACGCGTTCCGGATCAGCCAGCTCGGGGAGATGTCCCCCGAGAGCGACAACTGCCTTGAGACGCTTCGAGCCCATCACTGCGCCAAGTCCCCCACGGCCTGCGAAGCTGTAGCCGTCCGTCACCAAGCAGGCGATGGCCACTTCCAGCTCGCCAGCCGGCCCAATGGCGATCGTGCTTCTCTGATTTGCCGGGTAGGCTTGCTCAAGCCGTCGTGCAACCTCGAACGTCTCCTCTCCCCAGAGATCGCCGGCCGGCTCCACACGGGCGGACTGATGCTCGATGACAAGTGTCGTCGGCTCCGGCGAACGGCCGGTGATCGCAACCGCATCGAAACCGGTTGCCTTCAGCGCGTGTCCGAAGCGGCCGCCGGCAGCGCTGACGAAGAACGAACCCGTCAACGGAGACACGGACGCGGCGATCCACTTGGCGCTCCCAGGGTGCTGGGTCGCCTGAAACGGTCCTGTTGCCAGCACAAGGCAGTTCTCCGGAGAGAGTGGATCGATGCCACCCGGCACTCGTTCATGGATGAGTTCAGCGGCAAGCGCTGACCCTCCGATCGTGCGGCGAAGCTGATCGATTGCGATTTCCTCACCAGTGACACCGCCCGTTGTGAGATTGACTCGCAGCAAACGTCCCCAGCTACCAAACACCACTACCCCCTTCTCGGACCGGCCGCGTCTCTACGCGGGCTTCTTGACGTCTTCCGGAAGCAGCTTCGGCTGACCGATCGAACGCGCATAGACGTACAAACGAGCAGCGTCCTCCGCGACAACAGCCCGTACGACGGTTTCCGCGAGACTTCCGCCGATCGCGAACAGACCATGGTTTCTGATGACGATGGCGGACGATTGCTTGAGTGCTGCCGAAACCTTCTCTGCCATCTCGTCCGTTCCCGGCATGACGAACGGAATGACGGGAAGTACGCGACTGATGAAGTACAACTGCTCGTAGTTGAGCGCAGGCAAGCCGTCCTCTACAGTCGTCACTGCGGTGATGAACGGCGCATGCGCATGAACCACCGCGTGGATGTCGCTGAATTCTCGGTAGATCATCGTATGCGTCGCCAACTCGGATGTCGGAACGCGATGGTCGAGCGCCTCAATGACCGTGCCGTTAACGTCCGTGACCACGATATCTTCAGCGGTCATCGTGTCGTAGCGAACCTGCGACGGCGTGAGTGCCACTAGCCCCGTTTCGGGATCGCGAACACTCACGTTCCCGCCCGCTCCCAGATTGCACATCAGGTTGTTTCGGCAAAGGTCGTGGCACGCGTCAACGATCTGCTCGCGAATGCTTTGGAGTTTCATAACTGGTCCTTTCTGTGTTTCAATGACACGTAAGCGACACCCTAGGGGTGCAGTGCGATTTTGATCTGTTCCTTGTCGTCCCGGAGTCGTTCGTAGATGCCCTGGATGTCATCCAGAGGCACGTGATCGGTAATCGTGCCTCCGAGATCGACGCGGCCATCCCGCAGGAGATCCCAAGCCATACGGACGTACTGCGGCGTAGTGTGAAGTACGCCGATGATCTCGAGGCCATGGTAGTGAAGACGTTCCGTTGAGACGGAAATCGTTGTTCCTCCCTTGCAGCCACCGTATTCGACGACGCGGCCACCCTTGCGGGTGAGATCGATTGCGAGTTCCCATGTCTGGGGGGTTCCCGCCGCCTCGATCACGACGTCACAGCCACGCTGTTCGGTTGCATCCTTGATGACCTTCAGCGGATCTACGTTGTTGACGTTGATGGGGATGACGCAGTCGAACGACTCCGCAAGCTCCAGCCGAGACGGGATCAAGTCGAGAACGAAGATCTGCGAGGCGCCGTAGAGTTTCGCCAGCTGGATCATCCCGACGCCCTGGAATCCCGCTCCGATGACAGCCACGGAGTCGGCGGGCCGAATGCCGGCACGTGCCGCTCCGTAGACTGTGCAAGCGAACGGTTCCAGCAGGGATGCCGTCTCGAACTCCATCTCTTCGGGCATTGCGAACATCGCAGTAGCGACAATCGGTGCTGGAACGAGGATGTAGTCTGCGTATGCTCCCCAGTTGCTCAGCAGATTGTCGCACAACTCGAATTGCTGTCGCTTGCAGAAGTAGCACTGATAGCACGGTGCCGAGTTGTGGAACGCCACGCGATCTCCCGGCTTCCACCCGACAACGCTTTCACCCACCTCATCAATCACTCCGGAGCACTCGTGTCCCCACGGGATGGTGGGGAACGTTTGATTCGGGCGCCCCCTCAGGAACGTCTTCAGGTCCGTGCCGCATGTCGTGGCGGCCTTGACCTGAACGACGACTTCACCAGGTCCCGGAACAGGCTTCTCCAGATCGACCACCCGGGCATCTCCGAGTCCGTACAACCCAACTGCCTTCATGTTGATGACTCCTTTCCAGTATGCAAATCGGTTCTATTCGCGCTGTACTTTCCTGTGAAGCGATCGACCTGGTCGTACAGGCCGCTATGTTCCATCCCATCCGAAAACCGGCAGTAGATCTCGTACAGGTCGTCATACAAGCGCCGATTCATTTCTCGAGGGAGCGTGGTGTTCTCGATCTGCAGCAATCGATCGATTGGATCTTCAAGCGTCGAATATGCTCCGACTGCAAACCCGCCAAGCATGGCGGCTCCGAAGGCTCCGGCCTCTATCTGATTGAGCGTGCAATACGGCACGCCGATTGCGTCAGCCTTGACCTCACGCCACAAGGCGCTTCGTGCGCCGCCCCCGATGGCGCGAATCAGCTTCACGGGGATTCCTCGATCCTTGATCCGCTGAGTGGCACGGCGAGTCTCGAGCGCTACGCCCTCGATAATCGCGCGAGCAATCGCTGCTCGTGTCGTACTTAGGGTCAGACCAAGAATCACTCCCTTTGATGTTTCCTTCTGTGGTCTGCGTGCACCGGCGAAGTGGGGCAGCACGAGAAGACCGTTGGACCCCGCAGGCACGTTCCTCGCCTCACCGTTCATCTGCTCGAAGCGGGATGCGCCCGCCCCGGGGGAGCGTTGCTCGGTGAATTCATCGATGAACCACTCGTAGATCACCGAGGATGCCTCCATGCATCCTGCGATGCTATTGCGAATGCCGGGAATCAGGCTGGGCATCCCGGGCAGGTTGGTGTCAGTCCCGGTGGTGATCATGACCCCGCCCACGGTGCCGGCTAGGTCTACGACAACGTTCGGACGTACCCCGCCGGCTCCGTAGTACAGGCATGCCCAATCGGCAGCGCCGGCAATAACGGGTGTCCCCGCGCGTAAGGAGGTCTGGCGGGCAGCATCGGCGGTGACGTTGCCGACGATGTCCCACGGCTGATGAACATGCGGAAGCTTGCCTGGATCCAGGCCGCAACTGGCGACCAGCATCTCGGACCACGCGTTCTTCTCCGCGGAGTAGAGATTCGTGACGGAAACGTCAGTGAAATCGGTCGAGAAGACGTTCGTCAGACGATGCACAATGACGTCCTTCGGCAACAGGAACATCTCTGCCGCCTCGTAGATCTCCGGACAGTGGCGCTTGATCCACAGCAGCTTGGCGGCCGTATAGCAGGTGTCGACGACCATATTTCCTTCATCACGGAAAGCGGCTTCACCGATCTCGGACAGCATCCACGCGACTTCGTCGTTACCACGTTGATCAAGCCAAGTGATGCAATTACCCAACGGTCCACGGTTTCCGAGATACGGTGTCGGGCCGTGACTGTGTCCGCAGACGCTGACGACTACACTCCGTGCCAACAACCCAGGCGATGCACTCTCGATGTCACGAAGAAGTCCGCACAGCAGGGCCCACCAGCATTCAGGATCCTGCTCATAGCAACCCGGTCCGGGTCTGAGCATTGGAACCCGGGCATCGCCAACACCACAGACGTGCCCTTCGAGATCGAACACGCGGACTTTCAGATGGCTGGTCCCTAAGTCGATTCCCAGAAGAAGCGGCTCTCTCTCGGCATGGACCCTGCTCTGTGCGGTCATTGCACCACCTTCTCTACCCTCGACCGTGGCTCTGCGCGGTCTCGAACATGGCGATGACGTTCTCCATCGGGATGTCGGCGAGGATGTTGTGAGATGGGCCGAAGAGGTATCCTCCGCCCGGAGCCAGCGTGTCGATCAGTTCTCGCGTTGCCTGCGCGACCTCCTCGGGGGTGGCATTGATCAGCAGGTGTTGAGTGTCTAAGCCACCCTGGAACACCAGTGCATCGCCAAAATCCCGCTTGAGAGCCTTGGGCTCCATTCCACCGGCGGTCACCTGAAGAGGGTTAAGGATGTCAATCCCGGCTTCAATCATTCCAGGCAACAAGGGACGCACGCCGCCGTCGCAGTGGATCATGACCTTGATGTTCGGGTGATTCCGCTTGATCGCCTGGATGAGTGTCTTGTGACACGGCTTGACGAATTCGTCATAGGTCTTGGGTGAAATCATCGGCGCTTTCTGTGTGCCGAGATCGTCGGCAATCTCGACAATGTCGACATACTCGCCAACCGCGTCGAGCAAGCGCTCGTAGAACGACACAAGTACCTCGGTGACTTTCTCCAGAAGACCTCTTGCGAACGTCTTGCGCATCACGAGATCCAGCATGAAGCGTTCCGTTCCGCGAAGGAACGACGCATAGTCGAACACGCCCCCATGGCGATACGCGTACACTGCATACCGCCCGACAGAAGACAGCTTCTGGGCTGCTTCTCGCATCCCCACTGTGCGATCATCTGAATCGGGATCCGGCCACGCTCGCGCACTCAGATCCTCCACGGTTGCGTTGGCAAGGGGGGCGCTTCGATACACGCAGCTCGTAGCACCGCCGCCGAGTGAGAAATTGTAGTCTAATCCCCAATCATCCACGTACGATTCGCCGGCTTCCTGCAGCTTCGGAGAGAACGTATCTTCCGGTTGCCAGTACACGTGTCGGGCGTCTACGCCAAGCTTCTCCCACAGCGGCTCGGAGACGTGCTCAAAGCGAAACTGCGCGAACACTCGTCGCAGGGATGATTCCGGCAATCCGTAGTGACGTAGGAGCTCCCTGAGCGTCGAAAGTGCGATCTTCTGCGCCGATCCGCCGATGACAATCGGTACGCGATCGGGCTCCGCATGAGCGAGTGCACGAAGCACCCGCTCGCGTGGAGACAACGTGTTTTCATGGTTGGATGTAGGCGTCATTGCATCTACTCCTTGAGTGCTCCAAGCGTGATTCCCTCGATGAGTTGCCTGCGGAAGAACATCGAGAAGATGATCACAGGTAGCGTCATCATCGTTCCCAGGGCCATCAACGGTCCCCACTGAATCTCGCGGAACGTCATGAACGAATAAAGGAATACCGTCAGTGTTCTGGTGTTCCGCCCCGTGAGTACCAAGGCGAAGAAGAACTCGTTCCAGCACATGATGAATGTCAGGATCCCGACCGCAGCCAGCCCGGTCGCCGAGAGTGGAAGCACGATGCGCATCAAGACCTGGATCGGACTTGCTCCGTCTACGAGGGCGCTTTCCTCAAGAGCGACGGGCAGCTCCTTGAGGAATCCAAGGAGGAGCCACACGGCCAGCGGGATGTTCACGGCGACGTACAGCAGGATCAGGCCGATCTGCGAGTCGTAGAGGCCGATCTTGTTGTACATGATGTAAAACGGAATGACGACGGCAACTGGCGGGAACATCTTTAGCGACAGCATCATGAATGCCATATCGTCCTTGCGCTTCATGCGGAAACGCGCAAGGCTGTAGGCGGCAGGAAACGCAAGGCATATGACGATCAGGGATGCACTGAGTGCGATAACCCCGGAATTGAGGAACATCCCGCCCACCCCAGGCTTGCCGAGAACGGTCCGAAAGTTGTCGATGGTGGGCACGAAGAGCATCTTGGGCGGCGAACACATGACGTCGGAAGGCGACTTGAATGCCGTGGTGAAGATCCAGAAGATCGGAAAAAACGACACCGAGCATATCATGGCAAGTAGCAAGATGAATCCGACAGATTTGGCGATCCGCTTGTCGGTTGGTCGGTTCATGTGTGTTCTATCCTTCCTCTAGATCGTTTGCAAGAGTTTCTCACGAGACGCGCGGCGAACGATGGTGATGAACGCGAGAATGACGAAGAAGAGCATCATGCTCATCGCGGCTGCCCGTCCGAACTTCACAAACACGAAAGCCGTCCTGTAGGTCAGGATCGGCAGTGTTTCCGTCGCGAGGCCCGGCCCGCCACGAGTGGTCATGAAGATCTGTGCGAACGTGTTGTTGAAGCAGTCCATCGCGCGGAACATCACGGCAATGACGATGAAATTCTTCATCTGCGGAAGTGTGATGTAGCGGAAGAGATTGAATTTCGTCGCTCCATCGACCTTTGCGGCCTCGATGATTGACTTGGGAATGTACTGCAGTCCAGCCACGAGGAGTAGCACCATGAAAGGGGTCCATTGCCACACATCGATCAGGATGATACTGGGCATTGCCAAGCTGGCAGTTGTAAGCCACTGGGGACCGGCAATCCCCATCCATCCGAGAATGCAGTTAATGAGGCCAAGCGTCGGGTCATAGAGGACGCGAAACGCCAGCCCGATGACAACGGGGGCCACAATCATTGGAAGCAGAATGAACCAGAATACCAGGGTCTTGCCCATGAACTTACGGTTCAACAGCATCGCGATCAGGAAGCCGAGGACCAACTCGATCGCCACGGCGGCGCAAACGAGATACAGCGTGTTGAGCAGCGCTGTGATGAACGTCGAGTCATGGACTAGGTAGATGTAGTTCTTGAGGCCGACGAACTTGTTCACACCCAACCCGTACGAACTAAAACTCATCTTCCAGGTATAGATCGTGGGGAAGATGACGAAAGCAAGGAGGTATCCCAGCACGGGCAAGAGGAAGAGATACCGGTGTCTGGACAATGAGTGCATGCTTGTTCTACCCGCTTTCCTTGTGGTTTTGACGAATTCACGGAAATCCGTGAAACGGAGGCAAGTCACCGTGTATCATCTGCCGGATGCGGCGACTTGCCTCCAAGCGACGGCCTAGTAGTAGCCAGCTTCTTCCATGATTCGTAGGATCATCTGGTTGGCCGACTCGCAGGCAGTCGCTGCATCCTTGCTGCCAGCGATAACGCTTTCCAATTCGATACCCATTGCGTCACCAATCTCAGCCCATTCGGCGAGTCGCGGGCGAGCATCCGGATCCGCGTACTGAGAGTTGCTGACAAGTGCCGCTTGCCACTCAGCCATCCACGGGAGTTCCTCATTGAGCGACTCGTCGAGGATTACGGACTTGCGGCTTGGACACTCCATGGCGCCAAGGGCGAGTTGAACCGGCTTGCTTGTCACGAAGGTGACGAACAACCACGCGGCCTCCTGCTTCTCGGTGGAAGCATAGGGACTGATTCCCAGGAACCACGAGTACGGTGTCATTACGCTGCCTGCGGCACCCGCTGGATTCACAGCGTATCCCCACTCACCTGCTGTCAGCGACTTCTCCGGATCTTCGATCATGCCGGCAAACGGAGGGGCGTCGATGGTTATCGCGACCGTCCCCTGCTGGAGACCGTTGAGGATCTTGCTCCATTCCCAACTGGCAACGCCCGGAGGGCCGTAGTCACAGATGAGGTCGGAGTAGTACTCGACCGCCGCAATTGCCTCTGCGGAATCAAGCATAGGCTCCCAGTCTTCGTTGAACCACTCTCCACCGAATGCCTTGAAGAAGGACGACCAGGAGAAGACGTTCAGCCCTGCGCCGCGCTGTCCGCGTAGCGCAATACCGTATTGCCCATCCTCCGGGTGGTGACACGCTGCCGCGTACTCAACGAGTTCCTGCATCGTTGTCGGCGGCTGGTCCGGATCGAGTCCGTTCTCTTCGAAGATGCGCTTGTTGTAGATGAGAATCTGTCCCGACATGTGCATGGGGATTCCCAAGATGCGGTCGTCAAGTGACCCCATGGCGACGAAATCCGCGGGGAAGTCGTCGGGCCAGCCCATCCCAACTAGGTCGGTGAGTTCTGGATCGTTGAGGAACACATTGAGATCCTGAAGCCCACTGGCACGGTCGTACCCACGCATGTACATGGGGTCGAACATGTAGGCGTCGAAAATCCCCGTGCCCGTCATGATGTCGGTCGTCGTTTTCTCCCTAAGCTGTGCTTCCTCGAACATCGTGTAGTCGACGATGATGCCCGTCAGCTCCTGGAAGAGATCGAATAGACCGTATTCTTCCCACTTCCACGTGTCCGATTCGCTTTGGAGCGCGCAGTAGATGCTTTCTCCGTCGGCTTGCCCCCAGTCGATGTCCATCTCGCTGAGTTGAGCGAGAATTTCCTCGTTCGAGAGAAGCTGATCTGCAACGGTCGGTACGGCCAACAGGCCTACCAGACAGAGACAGACAAGCCATGTACACTTACTGAAGCGATTCATGCGTTATTCCCTCCCTTTCGGAACCCTGCCATCCATTGGCGGTCCTCCTGCAGTACCCTGTTCGCGCAATGTCTCGCTCTGACCACCTCCCTTCCTAGTTCCGGTATCGATCTTCGTGGAGACACATGTTTCCTATGAGAGAACGGACCTCCTTGTCCGTGGGAGAACCTGTCAACCAAGATCAATCTGGATCCTCCCCATCTTCATGTTCTTCGCACTCAAGAACGCGATATGCGGTGCTGCGGTCGGTGATGAGCACATTGAGCACTCCCGCATGCAGCGCGCCAGAGATTGCGTCGGTCTTGTCGTCTCCGCCGGCCACCGCAATGACCGTTTCAACTCGCCGGAGTTGCTCCCAGGAGATTGCTGTCACCGTGGCGTCGAAGTCGTGATCGACGATCCTGCCGTCTGCCCTGATGAAGTGAAGCAAGATGTCGCCCACAGCTCCCTTGGCATAGAGCGCATCCAGCTGTTCCATCGATAGGTAACCCTCACGCGAGGGCGAAATCCGAGAATGGCTTCCGCCGATACCGGTAACACCCACGTCAATGCAGTTCCACCGCTCTGCCGCCTCGACTCCGAACTGTGCAAGAAGCTGTTCGCCTTCCTTGAGCAGATCCTTGTCGAACGGACTGGGAATCGGACAGAAGAAACCACGTGCATTGAGCTTCTCGCTGAGTTTCTGGGTTGTGAGCGTCTCGTTGCCGAGTCTCGCAATCTGCCCAGTGACCCCTGTCAGCTGCACGACGGTGATGTCGGAGAACCCGAGGCTGTCGTCGATTGCATCCACGACGTGAGCAACGGTTTCGCCGCCGCCCACGCCGAGATGCATGCCGTCTTTGAGGAAAAACGGGAGGTAGTCTGCTGCGACATGACCGAGGAGGCGCTTCATGTCCCCCGTGCCAAGGAGGTTGTCATCGACCGCGATGACATCATCGAGGCCAGGGAACTTCGCCTTCAGTTTGGATTCAACGACTGGATCACTTGGACATGGCACGGTGAGTCGAAATTGCACAATCCCGCGCTCGCGTGCCTCACGAAGCAACCTGGAGACCGTCATGTTTGACTTCCCCAACTGCTTGGCGATTTCCGTCTGACTGAGGCCCTTGCGATAGTGCAGATAGCTGACCGTTGCAAGCTCGCGTGTTTTGGAGTCCATCCTGCGCATGTTGATAATTTTATCCTTTTATGATAAAAATGTCAAACCGACCGCCGGCGTTCCGGCGAGTCTCGGAAGGAGAGACGAACCGCATGGCAGACGTAACTCTCACAGGTGTGACAAAGAAGTTCGGCGACTTCACGGCTGTCGATGACTTGTCGATGGTTGTCGGGGATGGGACATTCACGGTCCTCGTCGGCCCATCGGGATGTGGAAAGACGACCACTCTCAGAATGGTCGCAGGCTTGGAGGAAGCCAGCGATGGTACGATTGCAATCGGCGAACGTACGGTGAATCGCGTTCCTCCGAAGGACCGTGACATCGCGATGGTCTTCCAGAACTACGCTCTCTACCCGCACATGGATGTCTTCGGAAACATGGCATTCGGCCTGAAACTTCGGAAGCGTCCCAAGGCTGAGATCCGCGAACGGGTTACGAGGGTGGCTGAGCTGCTTGGGATTGAGGGGAAACTCCGCAGCAAGCCTCGTGAACTGTCCGGGGGGCAGCGGCAGCGCGTCGCGGTCGGACGAGCCATCGTTCGCAATCCCCAGGTATTCCTGTTCGATGAACCCCTCTCCAATCTGGACGCGAAGCTTCGGGTCCAGATGCGGACGGAGCTCGAGCAGCTGCATCAGCGACTGAAGACAACAACGATCTACGTCACCCATGATCAAGTGGAGGCCATGACGCTCGGAGATCGAATCGCCGTCATGAAGGATGGGGTCGTCCAGCAGTACGCCTCGCCAAAGACGACGTACGATCATCCGGCGAATGCCTTCGTCGCGGGCTTCATCGGAAGTCCGGCAATGAACTTCCTTCCTGTGCAGGCCCTCGATGAGGGCGATCGGATCGGCATCTACGGCGAGGGATACGAAGTGTCCGTTCCGCGGAGCGATTCACTGGCCGCCCTTCCAGAGAATGTTCTTCTCGGAATCCGGCCCGAGGATTTCGAGGGCCCTGTCACCGGACGGGGCGACTCCATTCCGGCGACAGTCGTGGTAACGGAGCAACTTGGGCATTCGCTTCTCGTCTACGCGGACATCGGCTCCACGCGAGTCGTGGCAAGCTTGGATGCCCACTGCCAGGTTGATATCGGTTCCACCATTGGACTGTATGCCAGTCCTGACAGGTTGCACCTCTTCGATGAATCGAGCGGTAGGGCGTTACTCTCGCGCGATGCATAGTCACCGTGCGTTGTTTGCCGGAGCCAAACGCACGGAGCTGTTGCTTGTGGAGCCCCCATGCTTGCCGAGCGCTGACCGCATCCTGGCCAGGATGGCCTCCTCGGTTGCCGCTCGATGCGACAGCATGGGCAATCGTGTCGAGTCCCTTCTTCCGGACATGCATCGGACGCTCTCGATGAGGAGTATCGGACGAATCATGGAGATTGGGTCGTGCAAGGAGATGGGCCGCGAGGATCTGCCTAAACCGATCCGCCGAGCGGACGCAATGGGTGTCGGCATCGGCACAGTCGGGAGCGGAATCACAGCCCTTGCAGCGGAGTTGCGAGCAAAGGGGCGGTGGATCGATGCGTGGATCTGCGACACGAGCGGAATCGTTGCGTTGGATGATCTATGCAATCGACTCACATCGACAATCCGGAATCTGGCATCAGATGCCGGCTGCGACTCTAGTTCTGCGCATGTACTGGGAACCACGTCGGAATCATGGGATCTCTCCTTCCAGCGGTTGATCTTCGACTGGCTGCCTGCGAACGAGATGGGGGTAACCCTCAATCCCGATTCGCTCATGATCCCTGTCAGCTGCCGCATGCTCATCGTTGGCATCAGCGAATCCGTGCGTGGAACGAGCAGCGTGTTTGGTCGCTGGAATTGCGATTTCGGTCCATGCTCCCATCCCTGTCCCGGCGACGCACGCAGGCCACAACGAGAGAAGAGCGACTGGGGAGGTGACATAGATGAACGCACTGCAGGATTGGATTGACAGTCTGCAACGGTTGCCCGTGGCGCCACTTCTCGGATACCCGGGCGCTCGACTGACAAGGACAACCATACGCGAGAATCTGTTCGACGCGGAAACGCACTCACAATCCATCCTTGCGGCATCCTCAAGATGGCACCCGGACCTTGTCGTCCCGATGATGGACTTGTCGGTCGAGGCCGGTGCACTCGGATTGGCCGTTCGCTTCGAGGACAACGAATCGCCGACCGTGGAGGAGCATCCCGTCCACCGGCGTGACGATCTAGCAAGGCTCCGCGCCCAGGATGTGCTGCAGGACACGCGTCTGCAGTCGTTCCTGCAGACGATTTCGATCCTTGCCGGGGAAGTGACTTCCTCTTTGGGCGCCTACGTTGCTGGGCCGTTCACACTGGCGGGACTCCTCATGGGGGCGAACGAGGTCGCTATCGGAACCCTCCGGGATCCTAAGCTTGTCCACGAGCTGCTCGAGTTCGCGGCTCAGGTCATCCAAGCATACGCGAGTGCATGTGTTCGCGCGGGAGCGGATCTCATCGTGATCCTCGAGCCGACCGCTGTTCTTCTTTCCCCCAAGGCGTTCTCGGAGTTCTCCGGTCGGCATGTACGGGCGATTGCGGACGAAACCGCCTCTGCCTGTGTTCTCCACATCTGTGGGAACACGACACCGCTTCTTGGCCCGATGTGTGAGACCGGAGTCGACGGATTGAGCCTCGACAGTGCCGTGGACTTCTCCGTCGCTGTAGAGAAAGTACCGGAGTCCGTCGTACTCGTCGGCAACATCGACCCCGTGCGAGTCATGTCCGCTGAGGACGGGGCGTGTGTGGAGAGGGCAGTTCGAGACCTACGAATGACGATGGAAGGACACAGCAATTTCATCCTCAGTACAGGATGTGATCTCCCGCTTCAGACACCGTTGGATAACATCGAGGCGTTCATGAAGGCTGCACGCGCCGAGCGTACGACAGAAGATCAGGCAAGCGATTGTCAACCGGGGGACCAGATATGACACAGTCGAGAGAAGAAGGACTTATCACGATCCGGACAGCCGTTCTGGATGGCGACATGGACGGCATCAGCGCGCTAGTATCCTCCGCCCTGTCCGAAGGGCTCGCTCCCGAGAGCATCTTGTCTGAGTCGTTGACTGCCGCCATGGCCATTGTCGGAGACGAGTATGAGCGAGGCGAGCGTTTTGTGCCCGAGATGCTTGTCGCAGCCGAGACCATGAAGATTGCGTTGAGCATCCTCCAGCCACTTCTCAAGGAGGACGACGTTCCGCCGGCAGGCGTTGTCATTATCGGGACTGTCGAAGGCGATCTTCATGACATCGGCAAGGATCTCGTCGCGATGATGCTGGAAGGTGCGGGGTTCCAGGTTGTGAACCTTGGGGTCGATGTGTCCGCCGACGCGTTCGTACGCGCAGCTCGGGAGAGTCAGGCGGACATTGTCGCCATGTCGGCGCTTCTGACGACGACGATGGTGAACATGCGGGGCGTCGTGGAAGCCCTGGAGGCAGCCGGGGTCCGAGATACCGTTCGCGTCATGGTCGGAGGCGCACCACTCTCGAGCGAATTCGCGGAGAGTATTGGGGCAGACGGGTATGCCTCGGACGCCGCGAGCGCGGTACGCCTAGCGAAACATCTGCTGGAGAGCTAGGCCTGGTGGTCAGACTGACGCTTGTCAGACATGCTGTGGTCGATTGCGACAAGAGCCGATGACGAGATCGCGACAGTGACTGGCGGTCGTAGTTCCACCGGTTCAGGTACGCGACCCAGTGGTTGCAGCATGGACGGAGATGACAGTCGATGGAGTGCGGTTCCCGGACACGGTCGATTGCCAGTCCTTGGCAAGAGGGGGGCTTCAGCGTATGACACAGCCCCGGAGCCCTACGATACCTGGCGGCAGTTGCGGATTCGATCCAGCCTCCCGCGCGAACCGCCTTGTTGCAGGCTCGGGCGAGGAGCGCACCCAGCGACCCACGCGACTGGTTGAAGGGCATGAACACGGGGCTGCGGCTTCGATGAGGGTGAAGGCGCAGCGTCGTGAGTCGCTGTCATGCGCAGGCCGGCTTACGTGATCGTGATCATCTCTTCTGAGCTGTCGTGCCGATAGGGACAGTCGAGGCGAGGACAGCCCATGCACGAGAACGGATCCTTGACATCTTGGATGTCCCTGCCCATACCGAGCGCGAACGAGGTACTCTTCGTAGGAAGCATCCAGAACGCAGGGGTGAGTTCGACGCCGATCTCGCCAGCTGGCACGTGGGCAAACAAGAGATCCTGATTGGGAAGATCCCACCGGTCGCCCCCGGATCCGGGGGCGACCGCGCGACTGATTCCCAGGGTGCGACTGCGCGCCCAGTCGCGGACGGCCGCCATCAGATGGGCGGTGGCCTCGCAAAGAGCGGTCAGCGCGATGGCGTCCAGCACCATGGAGTTCACCAAATCGCCGTTCGAACGCAACCGAGCGGCCTCATCATCCACCGATCGTCCCGCGGTGGCGACAGCAAACAGCAGATAATCGGCGGAACGGATCGGTTCGGGGAGCCGCTGTCGGGACGCTGGATGAAGCGCGGCTGCCTCATACAGACGTCCGATCGATTGGGGTTTGAGGAGTGCCGTCGCGGTCGGAAGCAGGGCTGCCATCAAGGTCTTGCTCACGTCGGTCGCTGGAAACCCGGCCTTCCACATGTTGTCAAGCACTACGTCGGTTGGGAGTTCGGCTGCAACATCGAGGACGTCGAAGCACGCGATCGGTTGCGGGACGTAGTCTGACTGCACGGTATTCCCTCCTGGAAGCGGCATCGTCGATGCCCCTGTCGGGGTGTATGATCAGCGAAGAAGACGGCCTGTGCGCGATGCTGCCGCCAGCCTCCTGTGGATCCCAACGCAGGCAGGCCATGACCGTATCGCGATTGGTGCAGGAAGGCAACCCTGCGCTCCGTCCATTGTGCGCCGTGACGGATGGGGATAGCCGAGGAAACGCCGCCCTACGAGGATATGCCGCTGCCGAGACCGTTCGGCGTACGCGATCGAGCGGCGGGGCGAGAAGGAGAGTCTGACATGTCGAACTCGGCCGCTGAGGACCCGATCGAGCGTGCCGCTGCAGACAGCGGACATGCCACAATCCATGTGACGCTCCTGCCGTCCGGGAGGACCGTTGAGAGCACACCGGGAAGATCTTGCGCTGAAATGCTCGCTGCTGCCGGACTCCCCCTGTCTACCGACTGCGGCGGAATCGGAACCTGCGGGAAGTGCCTCGTACGTTTCTCTGGCGAGGCTCCGGAAGCAAGTCCGGCGGGACGGCGCTTCCTGTCGGCACAGGCGATTCAAGACGGCTGGCGACTGGCGTGTCAGCATCCGGTGCAAGACGGCATGCAGATCGAGATTCCCTCAGAGACAGAGCAGCTGGAGAGCAAGGCGACCTTCGAGTTCGATGTCGCACGACTCTCACTCGATCCGGAAATTGCTGCCGTGACCGCGGATCTTGCGCCGCCGACACGGGATGACCCTCTTGCTGGGATGGATGCGCTGTTGACCGCTCTCGGCGAGCACCTTCCCATATCGCTTGCCGCCATGCGTGGATTGTCGGACCGGCCGAGGGGCGCCGTGCGTCGCGTTCAAGTGATCAAAGGCAATGGCCGAGTCCTCGATGTGCGTTCGGGGGAGGGCGTTGTATTGGGAGCAGCGATTGACGTCGGTACGACGACGTTGGCCGTTTACCTCTATGACCTGATGACCGGTCGCCGCGTCGGCAGCAGTGCTGGATACAACCCACAGCGTGCTTTCGGAGCGGACGTCATCTCGCGCATCGGGCGCGTACGCAAACGAGGCGATGAGGGACTGGCCGAGTTGCATGAAACGCTCATCGAGGGGTTGAACGAACGGCTGCAAGCGGCCTGCGAGGCCGCGGATGCCGACCCGAGGTCCATCTATCGAGCCGTTGTGGTCGGGAATCCGACGATGATGCATCTGATGATCGGCGTGAGCCCAGTCGGGATCGATCACGTGCCCTATGTCTCGGCGTTCCTTCGATCCGTCCAATTCCAGGCATCCGAAGAGGGTCTGTGCATGCATCCATCCGGCGATGTGTTGCTGTTGCCGGGGATCTCTAGCTACGTTGGGTCCGACATCGTCGCGGGCTTGCTCGCGACGTCACTCGGACAGTCGGGGGAGCCGGAACTGCTCGTGGACATCGGCACCAACGGAGAAATCGCCCTGGCGATGGATCATCGGCTTGTGAGCTGTTCCACCGCGGCAGGGCCAGCGTTTGAGGGGGCTGCCATCCGGCAAGGAATGACGGCAGTTACTGGAGCGATCGAGGATGTGTCCATCCAGGACGGCAGCGTCACAGCCTCCGTGATCGGCGGTGGCGACGCGCGCGGACTCTGCGGTACGGGATTGATCGGCGCGATCGACGAGTGCCAAATCGCCGGATGCATTGATTCGACAGGTCAAATGGTGGATGACCCCTGCGACCTTGCGGACCGAATCGAGGGCGAGGGACGCGACCGCGCGCTCGTGCTGACGGACGGCGACGCGCCGGTTCGTCTGTATCAGGAGGATGTCCGACAGTTCCAACTGGGCAAGGCCGCGATTCGCGCCGGCATCGACACCTTGTTGGACCATTCAGGTGTGCGAGCGTGCGAGGTCGCTCGCTTGTACGTGGCCGGAGCATTCGGAACGCACCTGCGCCCGCAGCGTGCTCTCCGGACGGGCCTGCTTCCGACCATTGCCGAGGGGAGAATCCGCGCAGTCGGCAACACGGCGGCGCAAGGCGCGATCTTCGTCTTGCTCGATCGGCGGATGCAGACGGAGGCCGAAGAACTGGCCCAGCGCGCGGAGTACGTCGAACTGTCGTCTGATGCCGGATTCTCCAAGCGATACCTCGACCATTTGTCCTTCCCGTCTGCATAGCAGGACGTGATGATGCCACATCACGCGTAGGGCAGGCGTTCCCGTCAATCCGACGTGCTTCGGCCAGATGAAGACCCGCATCTGCGAGGGATCGGATGCGCTCGGTCATTGGCTCGGGAGATCCTGGCGTCTCCGGCGGCCGAAACACCGTGTTCTACAGAATTAGCACTGGGCAATCTTGACAACTCCGCAAATTCATGCTATAAAGCAAACGTTTGCGCGAACGTTTGCGCAAACGTTTGTAGACGCACAACGACCTACATGTGTCCCGAGCGAAGGAGGCTTCGTGGCGACAATGCGTGAGGTTGCACAACATGCCGGTGTGTCGATATCCACTGTCTCGCATGTGCTGAACGGAACGCGCTTTGTCTCAGAAGATCTAGAAGTTCGTGTACGAGGTGCGATTGAGGAACTCTGTTATCAACCGGATCGTCGGGCTCAGAGTCTCCGTCGCGGCCGGTCTGAAACGATTGCCGTGATCGTCTCTGACATCGGGAATACCTTTTTCGCATCGTTGTTCCGTGGCATTGAAGATCGGCTGATGGATGCGGGGTACCGCGTTCTCCTGACAAACACAGGGGAGGACGCGTCCGCGGAAGTCCGCAGCATCGCGATGATGCAGGAACAGCGTGTTGAGGGCTTCATCGTTGCCCCAACATCGAAAGGAGACACGAATCTTCGCGCGTTGGTCGATCTTGACGTTCCCCTGGTGGTCGTCGACCGTCCGGTCGATCTCCCTGTTGACCAGGTCTTCTCTGACAACGAACAGGGAAGCTACGACGCTGTGACGCACCTCATCGATCTCGGACATCGCTGTATCGGAACGATCGTCGAACTCGAGGGGATTCGAACGTTTGACGATCGACTACGTGGCTGGCGGCGTGCGCTCGAAGACCATGGCATCGAGATTGAAGAGCGATGGATTGCACAAGCCGGTCTGGAGATCGAGGGCGCCGCGGCTGCAATGGGGCGCCTGCGATCACGGGCTCCGGAAATGTCGGCGATCTTCAGTTCCAACAACATCATGACGCTCGGTGTTCTTCGTTCGCTACGCGAGGGCGGTCAGCGTTATCCGCACGATCTGTCCATCGTGGGGTTCGACGATCCACCATGGGCGAGTTCCATCTATCCGGGACTGACTTCGGTGGCTCAATCACCGTTCGAGATTGGGGACAAGGCGGCCGAGTTGCTCATCCGCCGCCTGGACGGCTCCGATCATGCCCCGGAACAGGTTTGTCTGGACTGTGAGTTGATCCTCCGAGAGTCATCGATTGAGTTTCAGAAGTGAGGTCGAGTTGAACGTGAAGCGCTGTGTGACAGCCGCACGACATGCCGAACTCGAAGCAATGAGCAGCCTGTCGTGGCTCACGTTTGACTCACTTGGCGCACGCAAGAAGGGCAGGGGGCGACGAGGGATGCCATCCATCGTTACGACGGAATGTCACCCAGGCATGGTGGCGTCTCTCGCCGCAGGGGCACACATGCGCAGCATGTCGACTGGCAGCGCTCAACCTGTCGACGATCTCAGTATCGGGTGGGGGATGGTGACCCACCGCCGGATGAGAGGATCGAGACATATGAGATTCATCTCTCCACAGGATCAGGATCTCATGCTGTCCGGTTCCGACAGGCTTGTGCGCGGTCGGAGGAGTGAAGGGCACGTCAGCTTGGCTGCGTGAACCATGACGGAGGTGGTCTGGGAGAAAACGCGCAGCGATCTAGGGAGACAGGAATCACAACAGCACATAGGAGGTACGACTTGAAGAAGCTTCTAGCAGTAGCACTCGTGGTTGCCATGGTTGGCGTCGCCGCTTTTGCGGCTGACACGATTAAGATCGGTGTGTCCATTCCGACAGCAGATCACGGATGGACCGGTGGTATCAACTACTGGGCGCAAGTAGCGATTGAGGATTGGGAAGCCCAGGATGCGGACATCGAGTTCTTCCTCGTCACCGCGGCGTCCCCGGCGGAGCAGGTTGCTCAGGTTGAGGACCTGATGGTTAAGGGCATTGACGCGCTCGTCATTCTTGCGCACGATTCCGCGCCGTTGACGCCGATCGTCAAAGAAGCCTCGGAAGCCGGCATCTTTATCGTCTCTGTGGACCGCGGTCTTA
>Ga0272441_10001202_pt1 | contig 55564 bp, 52 predicted proteins | sample SSMProp6N_FD_193582 | JGI IMG/M metagenome (GOLD analysis project Ga0272441, IMG submission 193582) | Marine sediment archaeal communities from Little Sippewissett salt marsh, Falmouth, MA, United States - SSM-Prop-6N | ecosystem: Environmental > Aquatic > Marine > Wetlands > Sediment ...
TCTTTTCACCAAGGAGGGGGAGTGCGCGTGCCCATTGATAACCATGCTCTGTGGTTTTAATTGGTTGTATGGTGCTTTTTGCGGGTTGCCCTCGGGCTTCTCTTTTTTTTTCTTCAACGTCTCCCGGACACTGTGCATCTGAGTGTTGAGAAACATCTAGATTCTTGAGGCGCCCAAGAGGCCAGTAGTCCAGAAGGAGCAATACAAACGGCAGGGTTACTAGCATGGGTTTTGCCATAAGGCCAAGGACAAAGAACAGAAGAACCAGCACATATCTCCTTGCCGCCGGACGCTCAACATACCAGACATAACTTCCCACGGTAAGCATCCAGAAGAAGGTGCTCAGGATATCTTTCCGCTCCGCCACCCAGGCAACGGATTCCACATGAAGGGGGTGAATTGCAAAGAGAAGTGCAACGAGACCACTCCTCCAAAAGGTCCCCGTCATTTTCCTAAAAATTAAAAATAGCAGGATAGAATTAAGAATATGGAAAATTACATTGGTAAAATGATGACCCCGCGGATTTAATCCGTAAAGCTGGCAGTCCAGCATGTGGGACAGCCAGGTAACCGGATGCCAGTTATGGGCATCCGTGGTGACAAATGCCCATTGGATGCCTTCCACGGTGAGCCCAGACTGAACATGAGGATTTTCGGTGACGTACATCCTGTCATCGAAAGAAATAAACGCGTGATCGCTCACCTGCCAGTACACGGCAAGAATAGCCACTACGATAAGCAGGCAGATTATACCCTCGCGGCGTAAGGTGAAAAAAGGACTTTTTTGCGTCGTATCTTCAGTCATTGCTGCACTCTATCCTCACGTACTTCTGTGTTTTTCTGCCTTCATCAACACAACCGTTGAAAGTGCACGGGGCATAATCTTGGCATCCAGCCATGCAAGACCCATATAGAATCGATTGGCCCACTTAAAGAGGGAGGCGAAGCTATGCAATATCCTGTGGCCTTGAGCCTGTTTTACTTTTTGAGGCCCGTACTTTCGGATCTTTGAAAAACAAAAAACCACGAAGCTCATGGTTAGTTTCTCCAGGGGCCCCAGTACTTTTCGAATGTCAATCGGCTTTAATCCGGCAGCCCGTACCCGGGCTTCCATCTCGTGGAGTTCATAGCGCCGGAAGTGTTGTACAAACCGATCATCATTGGCAAAATAAAATTTCTTGTGCGGGAATGTAACAATGAGTCGGCCCGATGGTCTCATGACCCGGGCCAATTCCCTTAATGCCCGATAATCATCCTCCAGATGTTCCAGCACCTCCGAACAAATCGTGTGAGAAAAAACTCCCGGTTTAAATGGCAGATTCAGACCGTCAGCCACCACATGGTAGCCTTTCCCGTGTGTACGTTTGAGGTTCTGGATCGCCGTCAGGGACACATCCGAATATACGATACACCCGGTGCGCGTCATCACAGGAGAGATTCCGCTCCCCACCTCTAAGATCAGTCCCGGCCGTTCCCGTTGCAGACTCTTTTCTACAGCTCGCTTTCGGAGGAGATAATTGTACAGATAATTTTTCAGGAAAATGTATCTGTCTTCCTCAAAAAAATCCTGAAAGCGGTTGCTCTTGTCATAATTCACGGCGCCCCTCCAAGTAATCCTATCATTGTGAGAACAATCGCATATTCTATGGAAATAATCTCGAACGTATCAGTTTCATCTTTGCAAGACGAAATACCAGGGCGGTCGACAGACAGCCGAACCCGTACCTGATGCTTCGCGGCAGGTTGATCGACGACGCCCCGGAGAAGTATCGTGTCGGGCAGCTGACCTCGGCGATCGTGTGCCCCAGCCAGACAATCTGCGCGAGCATCTGATTGTCAAAGACAAAATCATCGGAATTGCGATCGAGGGGCAACTGTTCCAGGAGTTCCCGCGAGAAGGCCCGATATCCCGTATGGTATTCAGAGAGCTTGGCCTTCAGAAACAGATTTTCCGCAAGGGTCAGGAACCGGTTCGAGACATACCTCCAGAGGGGCATCCCTCCTTTCAGGGCGTACCCTCCCAAGATCCTCGACCCCAGGACGCAGTGATACAGACCGTTGCCGATCATCGAAACCATGGCGGGGATCAGCTTCGGGGTATACTGGTAGTCCGGATGGACCATAACGATGATATCGCCACCCTCTGCAAGGGCCAGACGGTAGCAGGACTTCTGATTGGCCCCGTACCCTGAATTTTTCTGATGTGCATACACGATTGTATTCGGCAAAGCCTCAGCGACAGCGGCAGTCTCGTCCTGACTCGCATCATCGACCACGATAACCAGATCAACGACTTCCTGGGCCATCACCTCCGTGTAGGTTTTTTCAAGGGTATGCTCGGCGTTATAGGCGGGCATCACCACAACAACTTTTTTCCCTTTATACATATCGAGGAACCTCGGTACAAACCGGCAGCTGCGATGTGTTCCCGTGTGGTCGGGATTGCCGTATCCCGTCACTGCCGGCACATGTCCATGAGCAGGCGCCTGAGTGCGAGTCCGGGGTCTACCCCGGAGGACTTCATGGCACGGTCCAGATCGGCGATGCGGTGCACATGCCCGACAAGCGCCTCCCGGGAAAACCGGCCGGCATTCCTGAGGGCGTTGTAGATCACGTAGGGATGCTGGTTTGCAAGCCACGCGCCCTTGGGCCTGGCCAGGGCCTTGACCGCGGGATAGACCCCGGACTGAAACCCCCCGTAATCCATGCGGGGCCGGAAGGCTGAAATCTTTCCCGACTCGAGGAGTATGCGTCCCTGAATGAGGAAGCGAACCTCTCTGGCTATCATCGTCAGGATCAGGATGTGGTTGACACCCTGATCGAGGAGCCGCTGAAGGGTCTGAAGCGCCGTACCGGCATCCCTCTCGACGATCGCGGCGGTGAGGTCAAAGACCGAATCCTCTGCCGTCTTCTCGACGACCGCATCGACATCAGCCCTGTCGATCGTCTCCCTCTCCCCCACATAGGCGACCAGTTTCTCGATCTCCTGCAGGGAATCCCGGAGATTAAATCCCGTCTTTTTCCCCAGGGCGAGGAGTGCGTCCGGCGCCAGGGTCTTTCCCCTCTTCGCGAGGGCATCCCCCACACTGTCCATGAGGAGGCGCTTCTTTCCCGATTCACCCTGCGCCTTTGAGAAGGAGAGGACGGACCCCATATCCGATATCACCTTGAAGAGTTTTTTGCGCCTGTCAACGACCGCGGCGGTCAGGATCAGGCAGTTGCCGACGGGGATATCGGCCTTCAGCACCTCTTCCAGCCTGACGGTATCCTTCAGGCTGGTCCCCCGCGTGATCTTGAGCCGGTCGCACAGGTCCAGCACCTTCGGAAGCCACACCTCCCTGTCCGCTGGCGAACTCCCGGTCGCACCCCTCCAGTCGTCATCGGAGAGCTTCTTCCACTGCCCCTCCGTCAGATCCTCCACGGACCACCCCGCCACCTCCAGGAGAGAGAGGAAGGCTCGCGCGGCCCGTTTGGGATCAGTCTCAAGGTGTGAGACGATCTCCCCGATCACGTCCGTCGAGGATGCCTTTGAATGGAAGAGCCGTGTGTTTCTGACCAACACAATCTTTCTGCCGGGGATCAGAGGAAGGGTGAGGAGGGAGTCGCACAGGGCGTCTATATCTTCATCCTCCCCCTCCATGTGAAAGAGGTTGAGGTCACGCTGATCAGGGGGGAGGAGGGCCTCGATGATCCGATCCAGCGCATCGGTCACCAAGTATTCCTCATCCCCGCAGATGAGATAGCAGGGAACGATCGTGCCCCTGCCAATATCACCGAGGGCTGTCTTTACTGTTGCGTGCATGGCGGTCGTCCGGCCTGCTTACAGTACAACGAACTTCTGTATGTGCCTCACCACCTGGTCGGGTTCATCGAGCATCTGGATGAGATCAAGGTCTTTCTCGGATATCTTCCCCTCCCGGAGCATGGTCTCCTTCATCCAGTTCATCAGTCCCCCCCAGTAATCACTCCCCATGAGGACCACCGGAAAGCCCCGTATCCTCTTTGTCTGGATAAGGGTAAGGGCCTCAAAGAGTTCGTCCATGGTGCCGAATCCCCCGGGGAGGATGACATAGGCCATGGCATACTTGACGAACATGACCTTCCGGATAAAAAAATATTTGTAGGCAATATTGATAGTGGAATAGGGATTGGGCTTCTGTTCAAAGGGGAGCTGGATATTCATGCCGACCGACCGGGCCCCCGCCTCGCCGGCACCCCGGTTGGCCGCCTCCATAATGCCCGGCCCGCCCCCGGTAATCACAGCGAACCCCTCTTCGCCGAGGAGACGGGCAACCTCCCGCGCCTTTTCATAGTAGATGTCCCCCGGGTCCTCTCGGGCCGAACCGAATATACTCACGGCGTGCCCGATCGCTGAGAGTTCCTCAATGGCATCCACAAACTCCGCCATGATCCGGAAGACACGCCACGACTCATCGACAGACAGGGCATCCACAAGATACTGTTTTTCTTCCATACCTCCTCCAGAAAACGCCCGCCGACCGGGGGAAAGAATCTTCCCTCGTTCCACTCGCCATTCGTTCACGAACCACCGATCCTACCGGGGAGACCACCTGCGCCTTCTCGCCGCCTTGGCTACTCTCCTCCGAGCCTCTAGGGCCTTTCTCTTCTTCTTGACAGACGGTTTCTCGTACGCCCTCCGCAGTTTGAGCTCCTTGAAAAACCCGCTCTTTGAAAGCTTGTTTTTCAGTATCTTCAGGGCCCGTTCAACATCGTTATCGAACACTCGTACTTCCAAGAATCGTCACCTCCTTCCGTCGTAAGATAGAATATAACTTCGCACAATACACAGATAACAGGGAAATCCTGGGTTCAGACAAAAAAAGGGGGCAGAACGACCCTGAGCAACACAGTCGCCTTCCACCCCCTGTCTGTATCTATGCGATTATCACTCTCCCTACAGGATCCCCTTCAGGGTCTCTATGAATTCCCTGTTTTCCTCGGTCGTCCCGACCGTCACCCGCATGCAGTTTCTGAGGATGGCGGGAGACGTAAAGTCCTTTATCAATACGCCTCTTTCGACTAACTGCGCATATACATCATCTTTTCCCGTAATACAACTAAAAAGGATGAAATTCGCGTCTGAAGGGTACGGCTGGATCCCCTCGATGGCCGCAAGCTCGTCCGAAAGCCACTTCCGGTCCGCGATGATCCGGTCCACCGGTTCCAGGAATGTATCGCTGTGTTCAATGAACAGCCCCCCGACAACCTGCGAGAAGATGTTCACGTTATAGGGCAGCCGCACCTTGTTCAACTGATGAACTAGCGAAGGGTGTCCGATGAGGACCCCCAGCCGCAGGGCCGCCAGCCCTACCTTGGAGAGGGTCTTCAGTATGACCAGATTATCCCACCGGGCCAGATCCTCCAGGAAGGTCTTCCCCGAGAAATTGCCGTAGGCCTCATCGACCACCACGAGGCCGCCGGATGCCTCCAGGATCTGTTCCATCCCTTCCCTGCCGAAACACCCCCCCGTGGGATTGTTGGGGTAACTCAAGAATATGAGGGCGGGCTGCGTCTCGGCTATCGCGGAAAGCATGGCGTCCGTATCCAGGTCAAGACGGTCAGTCAGGGGCACCTCCACCGTGCGGTGCCCGGCGTTCCGGGCGCCGATCCCGTACATGCCAAAGGTGGGGGCCGGGAAGAGGACGCTGGAGGGCGCAGAGGCGCCGACGGCCGTCATCAGTATCTGGATGAGCTCATCCGATCCGTTCCCGATGAGGACCATCTCTTCGTCCACCCCGTAATACCCCGCAAAGGCCGCCCTCAGGCCGGGAGACCCGGGCGCCGGATACCGGTTGAGGGACACCGCATCAAGGCGTTCGAAGATCAGGCGCTTCAGGACGGGGTCCAGCGAGTAGGGATTTTCATTGGCGTCAAGTTTAACCCGGTACGGCCGCTCCTCGGCGGGGTATGCCTCCTGGCAACGCACCCCCTCCTTTATGATCTTTTCAATATCCACGCTCTCTTCCCCGTCCTTTCCTGTTCCATTCGTCACGCACATACTTGTCCTCAAGGAGCCTGTTCCTGAAGGCTTTCTCCTCGGGGGACAATCCTCCCTCGATCAGGCGTATGTGGAGCACCTCTTCAAACCCCGCCGCGATGTCGCGGCATAGGCCGTCTATGCTGACATCCCCCTCGACCATCTCCCGGACGGAGGTAACGGCGGCTTTGATCTCCTGCACCCTCCCGGCATCCTCCGTCTTCTCTATCGCCGCACAGACCGCCAGCGGGTCAAGATCGAGCAGGACGGATCCGTGCTGGAGGAAGACGCCCCGCGCCCGCACCTGGGCGCTCCCGCAGATCTTCCTGCCTTGGGCGAGGAGTTCGTTCTTGTACGGGGTTGCGAAGCAGACCCCCCCCCCCGATCCGGCCCCTCCCCGTCCTTCCTCGACGAGCTGCACTTCAATTCCCGCCTTGGCAAGACCCCGTATGATACACTCGCTTATGATCCGGTACGTCTCGACAACATCGAGTGAGAAGGGGGGGGTATGCTCTCCGGCCACGAGGGAATAGGTCAGGTCACTCCCATGAAGGACCGCCTTGCCTCCCGTCGGCCGCCGGACGATATCGATCCCCCTGTCGCGGCAGTATGTGCAGTCGATCTCCTCTTCGGCATCCTGAAAGTATCCGAGAGATACGGCCGGGTTCTCCCAGCCGTAAAATCGAAGGACGGGAGGGTCCCCTTCCCGCTGGTGTCCCCTGAACAGGGCCTCGTCTATGGCCATATTCTCAAAGGGGCTGTGCCGCTTGAAGGGGATGATTCTCCATGTATCCACCTGACGTCAATCGGCCTCCTCATTCGCCTCGATATAATCCGCGTACGCCTCCGCATCAAGCAGATTGTCCAGCTCTCCCGGATCCCGTATCTCGACGGCAATCATCCACCCCGTGTCATATGCATCACTGTTGAGGATGCCGACATCATCCGCGAGGTCCTCATTGACGCTGATAATCTCACCACTCACGGGAGAGATCAGTTCGGTCGTCACCTTGACGGATTCGATTACCCCAAAGGGCTCGCCCTGTTCGACCGAAGAATCCACAGGGAACAGCTCCACCGACAGGATCTCGTCCAGCTTGTCCTGGGCATAATCCGTTATCCCCACCGTCGCGACATCTCCGTCAACCCTCGCCCACGTATGCTCGCTGCTGTAAATCAAATCATCCGGAAATGACATAAGCCACCACCCTCACACAGTATATTATAGTATTCTCAGGTTCTTGGACATCTTTGTCAGGATCTCGCATCCATCCTTTCCGACCATGACGGTATCCTCTATCCGCACCCCCCACAGACCGGGGATATAGATTCCGGGTTCCACCGTTACGACCATCCCCTCCTCCAGAACGTCTTCCGCCCGCCCGGACAGCCGGGGAGGTTCGTGAATGGCAAGTCCCACGCCGTGCCCGGTTCCGTGTGAAAAGTAGGTACCGTACCCCGCCCCATCGATATGGTCCCTGGCGACGGCGTCGATATCCCGGCAGGGGACCCCCGCCCTCACCGCATCGATCGCCCTGTCGTGCGCCTCCCTCACGACGGCGTACACCGCGGCCTGCTTCTCCGTTACACTCCCCACGGCAAAGGTGCAGGTCTCATCCGAGTGATACCCCCGGCACACCGTCCCGTAGTCGACGGTTACAAAATCACCATCCTGTATCTCGCGGGGACCGGAGGTCGCGTGGGGAAGGGCCGAGTTGCTCCCAGAGGCCACGATGGTCTCGAAAGATGGCCCCTCTCCTCCCCCCTGCCTCATCTTCATCTCCAGGATCGCCACGATGTCCCGTTCGGGGATACCGGGTTTGATGTGCTCCAGCGTCTCCGTAAGGGCACCTGCCGCGATCCGGGCGGCCTCCCGGAGGAGGGAAGCCTCGCCGGCATCCTTGACGGTCCGTATGCGCTCTATCGCTCCCGACAGGGGCTTGAGAGAGACACCGGCCGACCGCTCCCGCAACGCAAGATAGCCCTCCAGTGTGACGGCCGTCGATTCGATCCCTACCCTCTTCAGATCCAGGTCGGAGATCACACCGATTATCCCCTCCGTCCTGTCGCTGAACTCAACGATATCACACCCCGCCACCTCGTCCTTTGCCTGCGTCGTATACCTTCCGTCCACGAGCAGCACGGACCGTTCCCCGCCCACACACAGGACTCCTTCGTCCCCGGTGAACCCCGTCAGGTAAAGGATATTCGCCTCTCCGAAAAAAAGGATTCCCTCCACATCGAATGCGGACAGCATCGACCGTACGCGTCCAACACGGGCGTCCGGCCGGTGATCACGCCCCTTTTCTTCCCTGCAACCCATTGTACCACCTGTCCAGCTCATCAACGACCGGTTTCCACCCTTTTTCGATCAGCCGGTGTACGTGCGCGGCATATTCCCGGGCCTCGCTGTTTTCCGGATCTCTTTCCACTATCCGGTCAATGACCTCCCCGGCCATCCGAAAGTGTCCCTGCCTCACGTACAGCCTGGCCAGGGTGATGGTATAAAAAGCCTCCGACAGGGCAGGTCCGACCTCTTCCCCGTCGTCGCTGTCCGTATCCTGCAGCGACGGTATCTTTTCCGATACGCGCTGCGCCTCGCCGGTACCGGCATTCAGCTCCATAAACCTCAGGTAGGAGCGTGTCGCCTCTTCCTCCATCCCCTCCCGCCGGTACGCGTCTCCCAGGACCTCGTACACTTGCGATTGATTCCGTACGATGGCGTGCCACTGTTCAACCGTCTCTTCGGCCTCCGCCGGTCTGCCCATACGGGCCCGGCACGATGCTCTGACCAGATGGGCGTCCAGATCCCCCGGAAAGTGCCTCAACCGGGCATCCGCGAGGGCGATGGCATCTTCATACCGCCCTTCGTCCATGTCGGCCACGGCGTCCGACAGGAAAATCCTTCTCTCCTCAAGATATGTCCCATCCATAATCTGCCATCAATCCGAGTCTTATTACCGGCAATTTCCTGAAAAATCAATTGACATAATTCATATCGCGGTGATATCTGTCTTACCCTTATTTAGAAAACTGTTGCAATAAAAATGTAATATGACTCCGCCAAATATTCAATTCATAAAATACCTCTTCGTGGCATCCCTGCTGCTGGCCAACATCCTGGCCTCCAAGATCATTATGGTGGGAGGATTGATCCTCCCCGCCGCGATCATCCTGTATCCCCTTACCTTTCTCTTCACCGATGTGGTAGCCGAGGTGGAAGGGAAAAGGAGCGCGGGCGCCCTTGTCATGACCGGGTTTTACCTGTCGCTGTTCATGGTGGTGGTGATACTGATCGGAAGACTCCTCCCGGCGGCGGGATTCTGGAATCACCAGGAGGCATACGACATCATCCTCGGATCGACACCGAGGATCGTCCTGGCATCGATGGTCGCCTATCTGGTCTCGCAGAATCACGATATCTGGGCCTTTCACTGGTGGAGAGAAAAAACGGGAGGCAGGCACCTGTGGCTGAGGAACAACCTCTCGACAATCGTATCCCAGATGATCGATTCCGTCCTGTTCATCGGCATAGCCTTCTGGGGAACCGTCCCTCCGGCGACGGTCGGGATGATGATTCTCAGCCAGTATGTCGTCAAGGTGGGAATCGCCCTTCTTGACACCCCGATCTGCTATCTGTTAGTGAGGCTGTATGGAAGCGATAGAAAACATCTACAGGAAGCGTGAGTACGAGGTCGTCGTACGGTTCCCGGAATTTACCTGCCTGTGTCCGATGACAGGGCAACCCGATTTCGCCGAGATCCTGATAACGTACACGCCGGACGCCTCTCTGGTCGAGCTCAAATCCCTGAAGTTGTACCTGAATTCCTACCGTGACAGGGGGATCTTTCACGAAGAGGCGGTCAACACCATCCTCGACGATTTTGTGGAGACGATACACCCCCGGAAGGTCGAGGTTGTCGGCACCTTCAATGTACGCGGCGGCATACACACGACGGTACGGGCACAGTACCCCGCTCCCTCGCAGGAACAGTAACTGCCCCGTCAGAGGGGGTTACCCTTCTTCTTCTGGAACCACCTTCGGGGTAACGAATATCAAAAGCTCCCTCTTCTCATTGCTGACCGTCTTGTACTTGAAGAGCCAGCCCAGGCCGGGTATCTTCGAAAGCCACGGGACACCGGACATCGTCTCGCTTGCCGTCATCTTATACACGCCGCCGATAACGATCGTGTCCCCGTCTCTGACTACCACGGTTGACTCTACCGAACTGGTGTTGATGGGGGGGTTGTCGACACGCAGCCCCGTCGTGGCATCGGTCTCCCAGTCCGCATAATCGTTGCTGGCATCCACCTTGATGGAGACCCTCCCCTCGCGGGTGATCGTCGGTGTTACCTCCAGCTTCAGAGTCGCCTCCTTGAATGCCGTCGATGCATTCCCGTCGCTGTCGACAACCGTATAGGGGATCTCTTCCCCCTGTTTGATCGTCGCCGTCACGCTGTCGAGCGTGGTGACCTTGGGGGATGAGATGATCTTCCCGTCACCGCTGGTTTCAAGGGCCGACAGCTTGGCATCCAGGATCAGCTTGCTCGTCCCGTACAGCAGGCCGATTGCCGGTGCAGTAGCGGCGGCAGCCGATGGAAAGTTGACCGCCACATTACTGCCGGTCAGTCCTACCCCCGAACCGCCCGGGATCGAGGTCAGGGTCCCGGAAGATGCGTTTCCCACCCCCGCGGCGAAATTCCCCGACGCAAGGCCGGCCCCCCATCTGATGCCCAGTTCCCGGGCGAAGTTTGTCGTCACCTCGACGATCTTCGCCTCTATGGAGATCTGCCTAAGTCTTCCCTGGGCCACATCCTTCTTCTTCTGTTCCTCTTCGGCCTTCTTCAGTTCTTCAAGGGGGAGAACGGTTATGACCTTCCCCGACTGTTTCTTCCCGAGGCCGTTGATCTCCAAGACGGCATCGAGGGCTTGGTCCCAGGGAACCTTTTCCATATGCACCGTCACCTCGGCCTTTACATCCGGCCCCGTAATGATACTCAGCCCGCTTATCTCCGACAGCAACCTGAATACGCTCTTGATGTCGGCGTCCTGAAAATCGAGAGAGACCTCTTCACCGGTGTAGTGATTGTTCCCCTCCGGCAGAGGTTCGCCGTCTGTGCGCGCGGTCCTGCCTTTCTTCTGCACCGCAGCAGGAGCGGAAACGGTGGTTTGTTCTCTGTCAGAGGCCACCCCGGAGGGGAGGGCGAAGACGTCAAAATCAATAATCACCCGCCGATCGTCTTTCCGGTACCGGTAGGGCACCATCCTCTTCAGGAACACCCGCACGCCGGTCGCCTCCCCTCCCTCATCCACTGTCATGGGAGCAAGGACCACCCGCCGGAGGGTTTCGAGACCGTCACCCCGGTGGCCCTTTTTCATCCACTGAGGCACGGATACGCCCTTCAGGGTCACGAGCAGCACGGTGTCCGATTCCCTCGATATCTCGAAATCGGCCGCGTCGGAAAGGAGTATCGACACCCGCTCCTTTCCCGGCATCCTCTCAAGGGTCACGTCCCTGAGGGAGACGACACCCGCCTTTTCCTCAGCCTGCTGCTGCGCGGGAGAGGGCCCCGCGGGGGTTGTGTCTCCGACGGTGGCGCAGCCGGACAGGAAAAGCAGTCCCATCATGAGCAAAATAACAAAGGGAGTTACGGTTGTTTCTGGTTTCATGGATTTCCCCCATTTTTCTTGAGCGCAAGAACGATTCGTTCCGTGTGTACCGTTCCGGAAAAATCTTTTATCTTCTCCACCACGACCACGCTGTCGGAAAGTATCTTCACTACCCTTCCTCCATTGGCACCGAGAAGGGTGCCCCTGCGGAGGGTATATCGTTTCCCTTCAGGGGTCTTGACGATGGCAATCTTTTTATCTGCGGTCCGGACAATCCCGATCAGCCGAAATTCTCCTACGGCGAATCTCCGCAGGGGGGGGAGGGGCATGACCCTTGTATCTTCTTCAGCGATCTCAATAAACGGCTTGAAGGGGTCCGGTTTCCCCTCCGGGTCGTATCGATAGGCGCCGGGATTCGTCTCACCCCCAGCGGCACACAGGGCCGGGGTTGCTACTGGGAAAAGGACCAGCACGAAAGCCGCAACGGCAGTGAGCAACAGCTGACGGTTATTTTTTCTTTTCATCCGGCTTCCCATTCGTCTCTTCCAGAAACATGTATATCTTCATAAGGCAGTCGGCCTGCAGAAGGGTGCCCTTCTCCGCCCCTTTCTTGATCGCGATATCTGTAATCGTGGCTATGCGGGGGAGGTGTGCCACGCTGTCGAAGAAAACGGCGATGTCGTTGTACCGTCCCTCAACGGCAATCTTGACCGGTATCTCGGCATAAAATTCCCTTGGAACAGGGGCCATCGGTTCGAAGAGAATAAAATTGAGTCCGGCGCTCCTCCCCGCCTCGGAAACGGAGGTGAGCAGGTGTGGGATCTCTTTCTGCTCCGGGAGCTTGGCCAGAATGGTTTCCAGATTTTCCTTCAGTGCGATTACCTCTTTCCTGTGCCCCTCGATCTGCCCCGCCACGTGCTGGCGTGTTGCTATCTGTCTGTCCAAGGCCTTCAGGCTTTCTCCCAGCTGAGCCTTCCTCTCGGAGGCCGGCTGAAGAAAATAAAACCATGAGAAATAGCCGAGGAGAAGAAGGACGCCAAGGAGTATCATCAGTTTCTTCCCGCCGGACAGGCGCTGTATGTCATCCAGGTCTATCGCCATCCGTCACCCCTCTTCCGCCGCGCACAGGAGGACAAATTCCATCAGTTTGACCCCTGCGATAGTGGCCTGCTTTGACGCAATCAGGTCTACCGTCCCGATATAAGGAGAAGCCTCGAGCTTCTTCATGAACCGCGCTACCGCCGGGTTGTCGACGGCCATTCCCTCTACACGCAGCCTGTTGCCCTTCTTGGTCATGCCGGTGAGCCACTCCGTCTGCGGAGAGATCCGGGAGGCAAGTTCATCCATGATATGGACCGAATCGGTTCGGCCTCTCTCAAGATCCTTGATGATCCGTATCTTCTTCTCCAGCGTTTCCTTGTCCGTCTTAACCTGTTCCAGATCCCCCGTCACCCTGCTCAGGGCGGTCAGCCTGGCGCGCGCCGTTTCAACCTCGCCCCCCAGTCTCGCGATATCCGCACTCGTGCGGAGATGGAAAAAGATCAGGATGAAAAAAAACAGACCGAGGAAAACCGCCCCGATAACGATCTGACGCTGGGCGCTCGCCTTCTTCTTTTCTTCGCGATAGGGGAGCAGGTTGATCCGTATCATACGTCCTCCACCCTCCTGAGGGCCAGGCCGACTCCGACAGCAGCCATGGGTCCCACCTCGCGTATATACGAAGGGCTGAACACCTGTTTGTCGTACCGTATATTTTTGAAGGGATTGAATATCTCCACTTCACAGAAAAACAGTCCGTGCATGGCGTCGGCTATGCCCGGGATACCGGCACAGCCGCCACTGAGAAGGATATGGGCGATAGGCGATCCGCTCACTGTCGAGCTGAAATAATCGAAGGACCTCCCTATCTCCCGGAAAAGGGGCTCCAGATAGGCGAGGACCTTCCCTCCATCCTCGCCCGGGCCTTCAATCTTTACCATCTCGGCTTCTTCAAAGGAGATATCGAGCTTTTCCTGGAGGGCCCGGGTAAGGGCATCACCCCCCGACATAATATTTCTTGTAAAGACCGATTCTCCGTCCCTGACGATATTGATATTGGTTATGCTCGCCCCGATATTGACCAGGGCGACAATATCATCGGCCGCAAAATCATAGTTCTCCTCATAGGCCGTCTCCAGCGCGAAGGAGTCAACATCCATGATCGCCACCCGTGCGCCCGCCTTTTCAATCGCATAGGCATAACTCTCGGTCACTTCCTTTTTGGCGGCGGCGATAATAACCTCCATCTGGCCGGGATCGGTATCTCCGCTACAGATATGAAAGTCGAAATTGACATCCCGAATGTCATCAAACGGCAGGTATTTGCCGGCTTCATCGATGATCACATCGCTCAGTTCCCCCGCTTCCATTCTCCGGAAGGTGGCCTTCTTAATCATGACGACATGTCCTGACAGGGCCGTCATGACAATCCTTCCCCCGTATCGGGAGGCCTTGAACAACTCCCTTATCTTTTTAACGAGGACACCATGATCATTGATCAAACCGTTTTCTATAACTCCTCTTTCAAGCGGCACCTGCGTAAAGCGCTTCAGGGTCCACCCGTCCGGGGTATCTTTCAGCTCAACAAGCTTGATGCGGCTTGATCCTATGTCGACTCCCGCGACCCTCCTGCTTCCGGGAAGCAGCTCTCTCGGTAAAAACATCCGATCCCCACATCTAATCGATAAATTGATAGACCCTGTCGCCCTGTTTTACCATTCCAAGCTCTCTGCGCGCCACTGCCTCAATCGAGCGCACGTCGGTCTTGAGCAGACCGATCTCTCTCTTCATCTGACTGTTCTCATTGGCAATACATTCATTGGCCTCTTCCAGGGCCACCTGCTTTTCCCGCAGAGCACGGTAGTCCATAAGCCCCCTGTCTCCGAAAATTATGAGGAGCACCATGATAACGAAAATTCCGAACAGAACCCTGCCGATCTTCATACAACACCCTTTCCCCACAGGGGACAATACCCCCACCTGCAAAATTAGCAACAACCATGCCAGCTTGATTCGCATTTCCCCGCATGCCGGCGGTTCAAGGATCGCACAATGTTCCGGGAGCAGGGGGAGATAGCTGTCATGTACACCCCAACCCCTCTATAAAAAAGGGGATTACCACTTCCCCCTGTTCGGAGCGGTATCCCCTGTCGGCAAAGGCATTCCGGCTATCACGGGCCAGAATGAGCGGCTCCCGATGCAACATACCATTCCTCCGCCCTTCTCGCCCCATGAAAAACGGTGTTTTTCACCGGGAAAGCAGTGTTTTTTTATGTGATTGCCGGCTATGCTCATGGTCGGCGGTCCCGATGCAGTATCACACACCGCCGGAAGGGAGAAGCTGTTGCGGTTCGCCCAGAAGGAATTCTCCCTTTTCGATCCAATCCTTAAGGATAGCGGCTATTTCCCGTGCCTTATAATAACTGGACATGGGTGCGGTAGGGATGACCCTGCCGGCAAGTTTTATCCTGCCGCTTCGAAGCTCTTTATAGCTCACCTCGCCGATGCTCGGCGCACTCCCGTTCGGGTAGTCGACACCATAATCGTAGACCTGTGCATAGATATCCTGATCCTTCACGGCCGTATACCGGGCCATTTCTTCATTGAGTATCGGTATGGGCACGCCGATCCCGACATAGAGGGACGCCCCGTAGCCGAGCATGCTCGCCCCCACCAGCCACCGGGGGTCCATCTCTTTCAGGTTCCCTATGACCGCCAGAGTCCCCGCTCCCCCCTTCGGAACACCGTTTGTGCTCCTGGGTACATCCGCATTGTGCTGGGTGCCGGGCCAGGCCACAAACCCCTGGGCTCCGCAGAGAAATATCCGCGTGCCGATCCCGATGGTCTTGAAATACGGGTCATTCAAGAGGGGACTGAGCTGTCCCGATGTGGAGTAGGTCGCGTTCGCCATGTCGGGCCTGAGAACGCCCATATAGGTATAGATCGTCCGGTCGGACATATTCACCGCACAGTTGTAATTCTGGTAAGCGTTTCGGGGGTTGAAGAGAAAGGCATCCCTGAGGTCGTGTATCGTGACACTCTTCTCATGCCTGCGGGCGGGATAACAATCCGTCCCGTACGATTCGAGACGCAGTCGAACGGCCTTCCCCGCCACTAGATCTTCCAAGACATGCCCGCCACCGTAGTTGAACTCCCCCGGGTGGATACTGTTGAGGGGATCCCCTTCGACTACCTCGGTGGCTCCGATATAACAGTCCACGGCGGCGAGGCCTCCGTAAGCGGGAACACCGTTGAGCCATACCCTCGAGGCCCGTATCTTGGGGGAAGTATGCCCGAAGTTGAGGAAGGCGCCCGAGGAGCACATGGGGGCGAAAGTCCCTGTCGTGACGACGTCCACCTCCCTGGCCGCCGCGACCTCTCCCTTCTTTTCAACGATGCCGATGATCTCTTCGGCGGTGACGACGACGGCCCTGCCCTTTTTTATCCGCTCATTGATCTCTTGGTAGGTTTTATTGACCGTATATTTTTTCATCTGCCCAGCATCCCCCGTACACAGTGCGAAATACACCAAACCAGTAAATAAAACAATAAAAAACCCCTGCCGTGGCAACAGGCAGGGGCGGGTTGAATCAACAACTCTGGGGGGCCGTGTAATCACCCCGTATGGCCGAACCCTCCTGCGCCCCTTTCCGTCGCCTCCAGATCGTCGGCCACCTCCCATGAGGCCCGTGACACCTTCTGGACAACCATCTGGGCAACACGATCACCCCTCCTGACGACAAAGGGCCGGACGCCGTGATTGATGAGCAGGACCTTCACCTCCCCGCGGTAGTCTGCATCGATGGTGCCGGGGGAGTTGAGCAGGGTAACCCCCGCCTCTACAGCCAGTCCGCTCCGCGGCCGTATCTGGGCTTCGTAACCGGGGGGCAGCGCGATGGCAATGCCGGTAGGGATCAGTCCCCTCTCACCGGGGAGGAGGGTGGTATCACCATCCACCGCCGCGCAGATATCCATTCCCGCCGACGCCTCCGTCATGTAGCGGGGCAGGGGCAGATCTCCACCATACAGCCTCTTGACGGAAATAATGACGTTCCTATTCAAGGACATCCTTCCTGCTCAGCCGTATCTTTCCACCTCTGTCTATATCGATGACCTTGACGCGGACCGTATCTCCCTCACTCAGCACATCGGTGACCTTCTCCACCCGTCTGTTGTCCAGCTGGGATATGTGCACCAGCCCGTCCGTTCCGGGCAATATCTCGACAAAGGCACCGAAATCGAGGATCTTTTTCACCGTGCCCTCATAGATCCTGCCGATCTCAGGTTCTTCGGTCAGGGCCTTGACCATGGCAATCGCCCGTGCCGCCGATTCGCCGTCGTTCGAGGCTATGGTAACCGTACCGTCATCCTCCACATCGATCGACACGCCTGTTTCACTGATAATCTGGCGTATATTCTTCCCTCCGGTACCGATGACGTCCCGTATCTTCTCCTGCTTGACCGTCAAGGTGGTGATCCTCGGGGCGTACGGAGAAAGATCTCCCCGGGGGGCGGCCATGGTTTCATTCAGCTTACCGATAATAAAGACCCTGCCCTCCCTGGCCTGATACAGGGCATCTTTCAGTATATCCCCTGCAAGCCTGTCGACCTTTATGTCCATCTGCAGGGCGGTGATCCCCTTTTCCGTGCCGCACACCTTAAAGTCCATGTCCCCCGCATGATCCTCATCCCCGAGGATATCGGAGAGGATCACCACGTCATCCCCTTCCTTCAGAAGACCCATCGCAATACCTGCAACGGTATCCTTGACCGGGACACCGGCGTCCATCAGAGAGAGAGACCCTCCGCATACCGTTGCCATCGAGGACGAGCCGTTTGAGGACAATATCTCGGAAACGAGCCGAATCGTATAGGGAAATTCTTCATGCGAGGGCAGGAGGGGAAGTAATGCCCTCCGGGCAAGGGCGCCGTGCCCTATCTCTCTGCGTCCGGGGCCTCTCAGGAACCGGGCCTCCCCTACGGAGAAGGGGGGGAAATTGTAGTGAAGCATAAATGTCCTCATCTCTTCCCCACCGATGAAGTCCAGCCGCTGTTCATCCGAAGAGGTGCCCAGCGTCAGGGCGACAAGGGCCTGTGTCTCTCCCCTGGTGAACAGCCCGGAGCCGTGCGCCCGCGGAATGATACCTACTTCCGACGTAATCTCCCGTATATCGGTGTTGGACCGGCCATCTATCCTCCGCCTGTCCGTCAGTATCATGTTCCGGATGATCTCTCGCTCGAGTTCTTCAAAGACAACCCCCGCCTTGGAGTCAAATCCGTCTTCGCCGGCGGTCAGCTCCTCCACCATCCTTTTCTTGACCTCGGCCCTCTGTGCGTACCGCTCCAGTTTTTTCCCCTCACGATAGGCCTCCTGGAGCCCGGCATAGGCGATATCTCTGACCTTCTGCCGGAGTTCATCGCTGATCTCATCCGGTTCAAAGGTCCTCTTTGCCTTGCCCACGGCTTCGCAGATCGTGTCCTGAAGCTCGATGGCCGGTCTCATTGATTCCAGGCCGAAGGTGATGGCATCGAGGATCTCATCCTCAGGGATCTCCGCGGCTCCTCCCTCCAGCATAACGAGATTGACATCAAAGGTCCCCTCTCCGCCGGCGGAAGGGATCTTTCTTCCGACGAGGAACAGGTCCAGGTCGCTCTCCTGCATCTGATCGGTTGAGGGGTTGCACACCAGATTTCCATCCACCCGTCCCACGCGCACCCCAGCGATGGGGCCCTTAAACGGGATATCCGACATACAGAGGGCCGCGGAGGCCCCGAGCATGGCCGCGACGTCGGAATCATTTTCATCATCCACTGAAAGCACTGTCGCGACGATCTGGGTTTCATGAACATATCCCTCGGGGAAGAGGGGGCGTATCGACCGGTCGATAATTCTCGAGGTAAGGATCTCCTTCTCGTTGAGACGCCCCTCTCTCTTGAAAAATCCGCCGGGTATCTTCCCCGCGGCAAAGGTCTTCTCCTGATAATCCACCGTCAGGGGCAGAAAATCCAGCCCCTCTCTCTTTGATTTAAGGGATACCGCCGTCACAAGGACGAGGGTGTCTCCATAGGTGACCAGGGCCGCGCCGTCCGCCTGCCCGGCGAGATAATTCGTCTTGACAGACACATCTCTTCCCGCAAGAGTCGTTGTAAATACTTCTCTCATATTATGTAGGTACTCCTTTATTTTTTTTATCTTCTCAACCCGAGGCGTTTGATAAGTTCCCGGTACCGTTCTATGTCCTTTTTCTTAAGATAATCGAGCATATTCCTCCGCTGGCCCACCAGTTTTAACAGTCCCCTCCGGGAATGATGGTCCTTCTTGTGGGTCTTGAAGTGCTCCGTCAGATACTCTATCCTTCCGCTCAGAAGAGCAACCTGAACCTCCGGAGATCCGGTATCGCCCTCATGGGTCTGAAAATCAGTTATTATTGCCTTTTTTCTTTCTTCATCTAGCACAGCTGCCTGTCCTCCTTGCTTGTTATATCATACGTTTTTTTAGTTAAGAACCCTTAAAATCTTGACCGCCTGCTCTCCGTCACTCATCAGAGAAAGATCCTCCGGAGAGAAAGACATCGTGGCGACAGCGACGATCCCGCCATCTTTCGTAGCGAATTTTACCAGATCTCCCCTTTGGGGCAAAGGGGTCTTTTTACCCCTCAGGATGCCGCAATCGGGCTGATACCCCTTTCGTATCCTGTCCGCGGTATCCTGATCAACAACAATCGTACCGAGCCCGGGGAGCATCTGAGCCAGGGGAATCATCTTTTTTTTGAGGACCTCTTGCCGCTCTCCGTCGGAGAGCCCCTCGAGTGATACGGCATCCTTATGACCGAAAGGGCCGCTCCGCGTCCGTCTGAGATCAAAGAGGCAGCCCCCGCACCCCAGCCGGTCCCCGATGTCTGCACACAGTGACCGGATATAGGTCCCCTTCGAGCAGGAAACATCAAAGGTCACATAGGGCATCTGTATCTTCTCCACGCCGATCCGATGTATCATAACCTTCCTCAGGGGAGGCTCGATATCAACCCCCTGCCGCGTCCATTTGTAGAGGGGCTTGCCCTTGAACTTGACGGCTGAATATTTCGGGGTCCTCTGCTCTATCCGACCGACAAAGATCTCGACCGCTTCCCGTACCTCTTCTTCCCGGAGACGGAGCTCACGGCGTTCCACCACCTTGCCCTCTCTGTCGAGGGTATCCGTCCTGACGCCCAGAAGCATCGTGGCACGATACTCTTTATCATCGTTCAACAGGAACCGCGAGAGCTTCGTTGCCTCACCCACGCAGACGGCAAGGACCCCCGTTGCCAGCGGGTCGAGCGTCCCCGCATGTCCGACCTTCTTCGCCCCGAGCAGTTTTTTGACGTCACGGACGACATCGTGAGACGTCCTGCCGGACGGTTTGTCAATGATCAATACTCCATCCATATCAAAACGGTACACCAGAAGACCTTCGTTATATCGCCGCCTTTACCGCATCGAGCACAATCCCCCTGACGGTCTCAAAATCTCCTTCAACCCTGCAGGCAGAGGCATTCTTATGTCCCCCTCCTCCCAGCGTGCCTGCGATTTTTTCCACATCGACATCGCCCTTGGATCGCAGGCTTATCTTAAACCGGCCTTCGGAAACCTCATAACAGCAGACGGCGATCTCGACGCCCCGTATCGAACGGACCATATCGACAAGTCCCTCTGTGTGCTCCGGAAGTGCTCCCTCTCTGCGGAGCATCTCCTGCGTGACGGATATGATCCCCACCCTCCCTTTCTCATCCAACTGCAGGGTGTCCAGAACCATCCCCATCAGCCGGATCTGCACGGCAGGCTTGGTCTCATAGATGTTTTGCGCTATGTATCGGCAGTCCGCACCCCGCTCCACCAGATCCGCCGCCACTCTGAAGGTGGCGCTTCCCGTGTTGGAGTACTGAAAGCTTCCGGTATCCGTGAGGATAGCCGTGTATATATTCGTCGCAATATCTCCGGTGATCGTAACCCCCATATGTTTCAGGAGGCGATGAATCATCTCCCCCGTGGAACTCGCCCGGGAATCGGTCAGCAACACCTCCGAAAAGGTGCCGACGGAGGCATGGTGGTCAATATTGACGATCTTTTGTATAGAGCCTATTCTGTCTTGTTCATCTCCGACCCGTGAGATATCACTGCAATCCAAGACAAACACGGCATCGAATCCCTCGACGGAATCGAGGGAATGGACTATCGCCTCCGCGCCGGGGAGGAAGGTGTACACAGCCGGCGTCGTATCCTGGTTATACACGACGGAATCCTTCCCCATACCTCGCAGGACATGGTACAGCGCCAACTCGGATCCCAGGGCATCACCATCCGGCCTCATGTGGGACGTGATGAGGAAGGTGGTGCCGGTACGTATCACCTCGGCAATTTCATCGAGCATCTTTTTCTATCTCCGCCAGCAGCCGGTTGATGCGGTCTCCGTATTCAAAAGATTCATCAAAAATGAACCTGATTTCAGGGACATAGCGAAGCCGTAACCGCTTCCCCAGTTCTCTTCTCAGAAACCCGGCGGCCCGGTCAAGGCCTCTCATCGTCTCGTCGCTGCAGGCATTCTGCCCCATCCGGACAAAAAAAACCTTCGCCTGGCGGAGGTCATCCGTCACCCGGACGCCGGTAACCGTTATTTCCTGTACCTGCGGATCGTTGATCTGCCTCAGCAGGATATCCGAAATCTCGGCCTTTATGAGATCGGCGACCTTGTCAGCTCTCCTGAAACTCATCGATTCTATGATCCCCACAGCCGCTTTCGGCATCAGAGATATTGTACATCTCTATCGCAACGTTCACAACATCTGCCAGATGCAGTCCTTCTATGAAATTCACTATCCTGTCCATTTTTGAATTGACAAAGCCCCTCTCGTTTCCCACTACGCTGAATCCGATCCGGCATCTCTTCCAGTCGTTGTATGCCCCCACCTCCGCTATGGAAACATTAAAGGTATTCTGTGTTCTGCTCAGGATCCTCCGCACCACCGATCTTTTCTCTTTCAAAGACCTGCTGCCCCCGACACGGATATCCATGATCCCCGCACCGACTACCATCAGGAAACAATCCTCAGTACATCAAACACCGTTTCGTGTATGCATGACGGAGAGGGCCTGCTAAAGTTTTCTGGCCACCGCCTCTCGCGTATACGCCTCTATGACATCCCCTTCCTTGATATCGTTAAAGTTCTCTATCCCGATACCGCATTCGAAGCCGGAGAGGACCTCCTTGGCATCGTCCTTGAACCTCTTGAGCGACAGGAAGATGCCGTCATGAATGACCACTCCGTCTCGCAGGAGTCTCAAGCGGGCAGATCTGGTTATTTTGCCGTCGGTCACGCGGCTTCCCGCAATCGTGCCGATCTTTGACACCTTGAAGACCTGAAGCACCTCGGCGCGTCCTTGAACGGCCTCTTCGTACACCGGCTCAAGGAGCCCTTCCATGGCATTGCGTACATCGGAGATGGCATCATAGATGACATCGTACAGCTTGACACTCACGCCTTCCTTTTCGACAATCTCCGAGACCCTCGCATCGGGCCTGACCTTGAACCCGATGATGATCGCATCGGACGCCGATGCCAGCATGACGTCCGTCTCGGTGATCGCGCCCGCGGAGCCGTGAATCAGGGCCAGCTTCACATCGTCGGTGCTGAGTTTCAAAAGGGCCTCCGAAAGGGCCTCCACCGATCCCTGGACATCGGCCTTGACAATAACATTCAGTTCCTTGGCACCCTCCTGGATCCTCTCATACAGCTGTTCGAGGGTTATCTTTGACGTCGTTGAGAGCTCTTTCTCCCGTTCCTTTCTCGACCAGTACTCACCGATGGCCTTCGCCCTTTTGTCATCCTCTACACAGACAAAATCCATACCGGCCTGCGGCACGCTGGAAAAACCGACCACCTCGACCGGCATGGAAGGCCCTGCCTCGGCAACTCGGCGTCCCTTGTCGTCGGTCATGGCCCGCACCCTGCCGTACTCCATCTTGGAAACAACGGCATCGCCCTCTCTCAGGGTCCCCTCCTGGACGATGATCGTGGCAACGGGCCCCCTCCCTCGGTCGAGCTTTGCCTCCACGACGATCCCGCGCGCTAACCGGTCCGGATCGGCCTTGAGTTCCATGATGTCGGCCTGGAGAAGGATCAGTTCCATCAGTTCCTCGATTCCGGTCTTCTGCTTCGCCGAGACATCCGCATAGATGGTGTCCCCTCCCCATGCCTCGGGGACAAGCTCGTATTCGGAAAGCTGCTGCCTGATCCTCTCCGGGTCAGCATTCGCCTTGTCGATCTTGTTGACCGCAACGATGATAGGGACACCGGCGGCCCGGGAATGATTGATCGCCTCAACCGTCTGATCCATAACGCCATCGTCGGCCGCAACCACCAGCACCACGATATCCGTTACCTGGGCTCCCCTCGCCCTCATCGCCGTGAAGGCCTCATGCCCCGGCGTATCCAGAAAGACGATATCCTTTTCGTTGATACGCACATGATATGCCCCGATCGCCTGGGTGATACCCCCCGACTCTCCATCGATGACGTTCGTCTGCCGTATCACATCCAGGAGGGACGTCTTGCCGTGATCGACATGGCCCATGATGGTCACCACCGGGGCCCTCGGTTTGAGGCTGGCGGGGAGGGATTCCTCCCGGTGGATGATATCCTCATACTCTACCCCGACGGCTTCCACCTGATATCCGAATTCACCGGCAACAAGGGTCGCTGCATCGATATCGATCGACTGATTGATCGTCACCATCATCCCCATCGAGACCAGCTTGCTGATCAGCTCACCGGCCTTGATCCCCATCCTTTTGGCAAGGTCGCTTATCTTGATGGCCTCTTCTATCTTGATCCTTCTCTTGATCGCCTTGGGGGTCGTAATCTCGGTCGCCTTTATCCGGGTGGTGGAGATAACTTTCTCTTCTTTCCAGCTCCTGCGCCCCTCCTCGGATTGCCCCCTTCTGGACCGCTTTCCCTTCTTATCGAATTGTTGTTTGAGGAAGGTCTTCTTTTTCCGGACTTCTTCCCCCACATGCACTTCAACCGGTTTCTTGATCTTGTGCGACGGTTTCGGCGGCGCCTTTTTCTCACTGACAGATGGGGGTTCAACCTCCGGGATCACCTCTTCCCGTGAGGCAACACTCTGTTCCTGGGGGGGTGGAGCCTTCTCCTCCGGAGGCACAACCTTCGGCTCCTTTTTCACGGCCGCCCGAACGATTGTTGCGGAAGTCCTGCGCGGTTTTTTCTCCGGCACCACCTTCTTTTCTTTTTTCTCCTCTTCCCCTTCTTTTTTCGCCTCCTCAGCCAGTACAACCTCCTCAGCCGCCTCTTCCTGTACCTTTTCCTGCGCCTCTTCCTGTGCTTCTTCTCCCTCCGGCTGCGGCTCAACAGGAGTCTCCTCTGCCTCGGGAACGACCTGCCGTACCGCCCTTCTCCTGATGACTGTCCTCTTAACCCGTTCTTCTACGATCGCGTCCTTCTCTCCCAGGGCAAACTCCCTTCGCACCCGTTCGACATCGGTCTCTTCGAGGGAGCTGGAATGGGCCTTGACGGCTATGCCGAGTTTCTCCAGCCGGGTGATAAGATCTTTGTTATCTATGCCGAGCTCTTTGGCCAACTCGTAGACTCTTATTTTGGACATTACGGGCACTCCTGGTTGCCTTGCCGGCGGCATACGGGCAGTTTTACCTGCCCTCGGACAGGTCCTCGCCGCTTTCACTGTTGATAATCTTTTTTGCCTCTTCGATCCAGGCTGCTGCCTTTTTCTCGCTGATTCCCTTTATGGAACTGAGCGCCTCCGGTTCCGCCGAAGCCACCATTGCGACGCCCTTAAATCCTTCCCCGTAGAGAAGATCAGCCGTCCGTTCACCGATGCCGGCTATCTTCATGAGGGATTCGGACCCTTCCTTTTCAGCCTCCGCCACCCCTGTTTCGTTCTTGACATCGATCTTCCAGCCGGTAAGCCTGGCTGCCAGTCTGACATTCTGGCCGGCCCTTCCGATCGCCAGGGAAAGCTGGTCGTCCGGAACGATCACCTCCATGGTCCGGGCCTCTTCGTCCATGTACACCCGGTCCACCTTGGCCGGTGACAGGGCATTGCATATATACCGCACCGGATCGTCGGAGCAGGGAACGATGTCTATCTTTTCCCCTCTCAGCTCCTGGACGACACCCTGCACCCGTGAGCCCCTCATGCCGACGCACGCCCCGACCGGATCGATATCCCGGTCCTCCGAACGGACGGAGATCTTGGTCCTGTTCCCCGGCTCCCTCGCTATGTTGACAATCTCTATCAGCCCTTCCGATATCTCGGGAACCTCCATCTCAAAGAGTGCCCTGACAAAGCCTGGGTGTGTCCTCGAGAGGAGTATCTGAGGCCCCTTGGATATCCTCTTGACGTCGTAGATATATGCCCGGATCCGCTCTCCCCGTCTGAACGATTCCCGCTTTATCTGTTCGGAAGGGAGGATGATTCCCTCCGACATCCCGAGGCTGACAATGATGCTCCCCCCCTCGAATCTCTGCACGAAGCCGTTGACCAGCTCGCCCTTTCTGTCCTTGTATTCCTCGTAGACGTTGTCGCGTTCGGCATCCTTGACCTTCTGAATGATGATCTGCTTGGCCGTCTGAACGGCGATCCTCCCGAAGGTGTCCGTCTCTATCTTTATCCCGAGGCTGTCTCCCAGTTCCGCCTCTTCATCCAGGGTTTCACGCGCCTCCTCCAGGGATATCTGTGTATCGGGATTCAGGACATGCTCCACCACCGTCTTAAAGAGGAAGGTCTCCATCTCTCCCGCTTCCTCGTTGTAATTCACCTCGAGATCCAGGTCCAGCCCCAGTTTCTTTCGTGCGGCAGTCAAAACGGCTGTTTCCAACGCATCTACGATTATTTCTTTGTCTATGCCCTTTTCCTTTCCCATCTGTTCGATGAGACGTTTAAGATCTGGCGACATTGTACCGGTCCTCCGAGCTCAATTTGACGGCTTCGTAAAAATCACCCCTCCTGGTACATCGGGATCAGACTGCCATCCAATCCCGATCCACCGAAAAGGCGTCAGAATTCATATTCAAGATTTGCCTTTACCACCATATGGCGCGGTATGGTATACTTTGTTTTACCCACCTCTATGATGAGGTTCTTTTCTCCCTCTCTCTCCACGAACTCGACCAATCTGCCCGTGAAGGTCCTCTTTCCCTCTATCTTTTCGGCAACGCGGACCCTGACCCGGTGCCCCTCGTGCCGGACAAAATCCCGGTCCCTCACAAGGGGACGGTCAAGACCGGGCGATGATACCTCGAGGTTATACGGACCGGGAGGGGTCTCATGGACATCGAGGAGGTCTCCGACCTCACCGCTGATCATGGCGCAATCATCGAGGGTTACACCACCCTCCTTGTCGATATAGATCCTGACCATCCAGCCCGACGGCCTCCTGAGGCATTCGGCGTCGACTATCTCCATACCTTCGGATTGGGCAACCGGTTCAACCAGATCCAGTATCCTCTCACGGTATGTTCGATCGGCCCCGGCCATCGCGTCCCTCAAAAAATAAAAAAAGCGGGCAGAGCCCACTTCTCGGATACCACTAACATAACAGAGCTTCTTTTGCAACCGAAAAGATTGGAGCGGGCGATGGGATTCGAACCCACGACATTCAGCTTGGGAAGCTGACATTCTACCCCTGAATTACGCCCGCTCACTCATTCTACACACCGCGATTTAGGCGACCCGGCGTCTTTTGTCAAGCCTTTTTTGTCTTTACCGTGCCCAGTCGCCTCGTTATCGACCTTTCGTGCGCCTCAAGGCCTTCCATCTCGGCAAACCTGGCGGCCCGGGGACCATAGGTCTCAAGGGCTCCCTCGGAAAAGGAGAGGATACTCATCCTCTTGACAAAATCATAGACTCCGAGGGGCGAAGAGAACCTCGCCGTCCCTCCGGTAGGGAGGATATGATTCGGGCCGGCGATGTAATCCCCCAGGGCCTCCGGGGTATGAGCCCCCAGGAAAACCGCCCCCGCATTGGTGATCCTGCCCAGAAGGGCCATGGGGTCCTCCACAACCAGTTCAAGGTGCTCCGGGGCAAGTCGGTTCACTATAGCGACCGCCTCGTCGATATCGATGGTCACAATGGCGGTGCCGTACCGCTCCAGGGCCTGTGCGGCTATGGGACTGCGCAGCTCTTTTACCTGACGCCGGGCCGCTGCGGCAACCTGCTCGGCAAGGTCCCCGTCCGGCGTCAGGAGAATAGCGCCTGCCATCGGGTCATGTTCCGCCTGTGACAGCAGATCGGCGGCCACCACGTCCGGCTGTCCCGTCCCGTCGGCGATAATCGCGATCTCGCTGGGACCCGCTATCATATCGATCCCCACCCTGCCATAGACCATCCTCTTCGCGGTGGCCACATAGATATTACCGGGGCCGACGATCTTGTCCACCCGCGGGACGGACTGTGTCCCACAGGCGAGAGCGGCGATGGCCTGGGCACCTCCTATCCTGAAGATCCGGTCCACACCGGCCAGCCGTGCGGCAACGAGGATCAGGGGGTTCATCGCTCCCTCTTTCGCGGGAGAGACAAGGATGATCTCTCCGACACCCGCGATCCTGGCAGGCACCGAGGCCATCAGTACGGTGGATGGATAGGTCGCCCGGCCTCCGGGAGCATAAATGCCGACACGGTCAAGGGGGCGTATCACCTGCCCGAGTTCTATTCCCGCATCATCGGTATACGACCACGACTGTGCACGTTGTCGTTCGTGAAATGCCTCTATCCGTGCAGCAGAGAGTCTCAGGATCTCCACGTCGCCGGGGGCGACCGCGCCGAATGCCGCCTCTATCTCCTCCGGAGAGATCTCAACCGTCCGGGGGGTAAGGAGGACATCATCAAACCGTTGTGTATATTCGAAGAGGGCGTCGTCCCCTCTCCTCTCGACATCTGCCAGGATTCCGGCCACGACATCCTCCACGTCCCTCGGAACTCGGTTTTTCCGGCTTATGATGCGGTCGAGATCTTCGGCGAACGCCCTGTCCCGTGTCTTGATAACCCTCACGATCCCCCCTTCACCCTCCGGATATCGGCCCCGAGGGCGGACAGTTTCTCTTCGATATGTTCATATCCCCGGTCCAGGTGGTAGATCCGGGAAATCTCGGTCGTTCCCTCGGCCACCAGACCGGCAAGGATCAGTGAGGCGGAGGCCCGCAGGTCCGTCGCCATCACCGGGGCACCGCGGAGGGAGGAGACGCCCCTCACGATGGCGCTGCTCCCGTCAACGGTTATGTCCGCCCCCATCCGTGTCAGTTCGTTGACGTGCATGAACCTGTTTTCAAAGACGGTCTCTTTGATGATGCTGCTCGAGCCACCCAGCGACATCAGTACCATCATCTGCGCCTGAAGGTCGGTGGGAAAGCCCGGATAGGGGAGTGTCTGGACGTCGACGCTGGTTATCGTTCGATCGCTCTTGACCCGCAACCCTCCCTCTATGGGGATAATCTTCACGCCCGCCTCATTCAACTTGGCGATGACCGTATCAAGGTGGTCCGATCGGCACCCCAGGATATTGACTTCCCCCCCGGTGATCCCCGTTGCGATCATATAGGTTCCCGCCTCGATCCGGTCGGGGATGATCTCCGCTTCAACCGGCCGGAGAGCATCCACCCCCTCGATCTCTATGACATCGGTCCCCGCGCCCCTGATCTTCGCCCCCATCCCGGTCAGGACATCGGCAAGGTTGACGACCTCCGGCTCGCTGGCAGCATTTTCAAGGACCGTCGTCCCCTCGGCCAGGGTGGCAGCCATCAGGATATTCTCGGTACCGGTCACCGTCGATATGTCGAAATAGATGGTGCAACCCCTGAGGCGGGGAGCACTGGCCTCCACGTATCCGTCACGGAGATCTATCTCCGCCCCCATGCTCCTCAGGGCCTTCAGGTGCAGATTTACCGGCCTGGCGCCGATGGCGCACCCCCCGGGGAGCGAGACGCGTGCCTTCCCCATCCGTGCCACGAGCGGTCCGAGGACGAGGATGGAGGCCCTCATCGTCCTGACAAGATCGTAGGGGGCCTCATGGCTCGTGATTGTTCCCGCATTGATCCTGAGCGTTTCAGACCCGTCGACCTGTGCCCCGAAACCGGCCAGGAGCCGCTTGATCGTCCTGACATCGGCGAGATCGGGGACGTTGTGAAAGGTATTCCACCCATCCGTCAGGAGTGAAGAGACGAGGACGGGAAGCGCCGCGTTCTTGGCACCGCTGATATGAACATCGCCGTGCAGTTTCCTGCCGCCCTGTATGACAATCGTATCCACCTGATCAGCTCCTCATCTTCGCCAGGACAACTCTCTCCACCCCGGCATAATCACGGTGAAAGACAATATCACAGTAATCGCTGTTGTACAGCATTTTCTCGAGGGCGCCTCTCTGGCCTGCCCCCAGTTCCATGGCAAGCCACCCCCCCTCAGCCAGGAGTTGCCGTGCGCCTTGCACAAGCCTGCGGTGAATCTCCGTGCCCTCCGGGCCTGCAACGAGGGCGCGGCGGGGTTCGTATTCCCGCACCTCCGGGGCAAGGAGGGCAAATTCCCCCTCGGGGATGTAGGGGGGATTTGAAACGATGATATCGTACGTCCCTACGGCAGGTTCGAACAGATCCCCGCACACAAATGAAATTCTCTCCCCCACGTTGTTGTTCAGGGCGTTTCTGGCGGCGACCGCGAGGGCCTCCGGGGAAGAATCGGTGGCTGTGATGGAAACCCGCTGAAGTTCGGAGGCGAGGGCCACGCTGATCGCCCCGCTCCCCGTCCCGATCTCCAGTATCCGGACCTCCGCCTCCCGCTCAAAGAGCTTCAGCGCCTCTTCAACCAGGATCTCCGTGTCGGGTCTCGGTATCAGGACATCCGGGGTCACCTCGAAGATGAGCGACCAGAACTCCTTCTGCCCGGTGATATAGGCGACCGGTTCCCCCTCCATCCTCCTGGCGATCATCAACCGGAAGCGCTCCTCATCCGCGCCGGAGAGCTCCTCCTCCGGATGCGCGTAGAGAAATTGGCGGTCCCTGCCGATACAGTGCGCGAGCAGGACCTGTGCGTCCAGCCCGGATATGCTTCCCCTCCCCGCATCAAACCAGCGGGGCACCTCTTCCAGGATCTGCGAGCAATTCATTACACCATCCCCTCCCCGGCGGAATTTTTGTATCTCAAAAAACCGATCATTGCAACATGCGAAACCCTCCTCACTCTTCACTGCCCGGCCTGACCCTGGTTTCAGAAGCAATTGGACCGGCACTGGTGAATGGAATCCCTCCTTGCAACAGGATTATCGGCTGTGTTACGGTCAATTTGTTATAACTGTGTTGTTTTTTCTGCTTGGATTTTGCACAAATCGAACAAGGAGGGATGCCATGTATGCCTTTGAACTTTCGGAAGAAAGAAAACAGTACCAGGAGCTTGCGAGAAAGTTTGCCGAGGCGGAGGTCAGACCGCTGAATGATAAATTCGACGACGACTGGGAAACACATGCACACATGTCACAGGTGCTCAAAAAAGCGGCCTCCCTCGGGTTCATGGGTCTGCCTATCGCCACTGAATACGGTGGATCCGGGGCCGACGGCATGACCGTCATGGCCGTCCTTGAAGAGCTGGCGGCCGTAAACGGTGGGGTTGCCTGCGTGATCGGCGACACCTGGTTTGCACAGACGCCCATTGTAATCGCGGCGGATGAGGAGCAGCGCAGGCGGTTTCTCATCCCCCTCGCCTCCCGTGAAGAACCCCACCTGGGATGTATCTGCATGACCGAACCGGCATCGGGCGCCGATATCGAAGATCCCCGGATGCACCTCCGAACGGTCAAGACGATCGCCACCGAGGATGGTGACCACTACGTCATCAACGGTGTCAAGATGTGGCCGAGCAACGCCGGGATCGCCTCCCACTATGTGGTCATCGCCACGACGGACCCCAAAGAGGAAGAAAAAGGATCCTGCATCCTCGTGGTCGAGGAAGGGACGCCGGGGCTCTCTTTCGGAAAGATCGAACGGAAGATGGGGATGCCGGAGGACCAGAACCGGGAGGTGATCTTCGAGAATGTCCGCGTTCCCAAAGAGAATCTGCTGGGAAAGATCGGTGACGGACAGCGGATCCTGCAGACGACCGTCGCTTACAACCGGCTCGGTGCGGGGATGATCTCCGTCGGGATAGCACGGGGGGCCTTCGGATATGCCCTGCAGTACTGCAAGTCACGGGTCGTGGGGGGAAAACCGCTGACCGGACACAGTCTGATATCGGCCCGGTTCGCCGACATGGCGACCAAAATCGATGCGGCCCGCCTTTTGGTCTACCGGGCGTCCTGGTCGCTCAAAAAGCGCCATCCCCATCGGGCGCGCTACTCCGACATGGCCAAGGTGTACGCAACGGATACGGCCATGGAGGTCACGTCGAACTGTGTTCAGTTGATGGGGTCCTACGGATATTCGCGGGAGTATCCCGTCGAGAAGTACATGCGGGATGCCAAGATCGTGCAGATCTACCTCGGCCCGAACGAACTGGTCGGGCAGCTCATCGGCGAGAGCCTGTAAAGGACAAAAAAAGAGGGGGATTCCTCAGGAATCCCCCTCCGGTAAAGAAACGGAGCCGATACGATCAGATCGTAAAGGATTCTTCGAGCATCTCAACAGGCGTCTTGTCAGCCAGCTTGATCGCCTTGAACCGCGCTTCCACAGTCGTCAGAATATTCGTCGCGAAATATTTCGCCGAGGCGACTTTACCCAGATAGAAGGCAACATCCGCATTATTCTTGCCGAGTTCACGTTGTGCTTCAGGTGTATCCGCTCCCGCTTCCTTGAACAGGGCATCCAGTTTCTCGAAAGCTATCGCAGCAGCATCCATGAGCCTCCAGCCGATCACGACATCTCCCATGATCATCAGGAAGGGCCGGGTGTTGATGAGGGGAGCCATGAATTCGCCGCCCTTCAGCCAGCTACCGAACTGCATCAGCATGTCGCCGAACGCGGCCGAAGCCTCTGCCATGTATCCGGCATATTCCTTCAGCTCGTCGATTCCCTTGCACCGCTCGACGGTAGCACCGATGTCGGTGAGCAGGTTCATCGCATTCTGCCCCTTGCGCTGTCCCAGCTTCCGGAAGACCAGATCGAGGGACTGGATGGCGTTCGTCCCCTCGTAGATGGGGGCGATCTTGCAATCGCGCATATACTGCTCGATCGGGTACTCCTGGCAGTATCCGTACCCACCGTAGACATCCATCGCCAGCGAGCAGAGTTCGACGCCCTTGTCGGAGCAGTAAGCCTTGATGACCGGCGTGATCAGCTCCACAAACCCGTCCCATTTTGCCCGTTCCTCTTCCGTTTCGGCGACCTCCGACATGTCGATGCAGTAGCCGATCCAGTAGTTCATCGACCGCATCCCCTCGACGTGAGATTTCATGTAGAGGAGCGAGCGCCGGATATCGGGGTGTCTGATGATCGGAACCCCTTCGGGGGACTGCGAGGTCATATCGCGGCTCTGGACACGCTCCTTCGCATACGCAATGGAGTGTTCCAGCGCGGCCGAGGAGTGGTCGAGCCCCTGCATCCCCGTTCCCAGGCGGGCCTCGTTCATCATCTTGAACATGATCTTCATCCCGGCCTGTTTTTCACCGAGAAGCTCGCCGATACAGTTGCCGTTCTCGCCGAAGTTCAGTGTCGCCGTGGCCGAGCCCTTGATCCCCATCTTGTGCTCGATGTTTCCCGTGATGACATCGTTCGGCTCTCCGAGGCTTCCGTCGTCGTTGACACGGATCTTGGGAACGATGAAGATCGATATCCCCTTCGTCCCCGGGGGATCACCTTCGATCCTCGCCAGGACGGGGTGGATGATGTTTTCCGTCAGGTCATGATCACCCGAGGAGATGAAGCACTTGGTCCCCGTGATGCTGTAGGTGCCGTCGGGAAGCAGCTTGGCCGTGGCCCGCGATGCTCCGACGTCGCTCCCCGCCCCCGGTTCGGTCAGGCACATCGTCCCGCCCCAGAGACCCTCACACATCTTGTAGAGGTATTTGTTCTTCTGCTCTTCCGTGCCGTATTCCATGATCAGGCCGGCCGCACCCAGCGTCAGACCCACATACATCATGAAGGAATAGTTGGCCGAGCCGAACGTCTCGCTGTTGGCGTTGGCAAGAACCTTGGGCATCCCCTGTCCGCCCACCTCGACCGGAAAGAGGGGACAGAACCACCCCGCCTCGCGGAGGTTCTTGAAGGGTTTGTGGTAGCACTTCGGCGCGTGCGCCTTGCCGTCCTTGAAGACCGCCGGGTCTTCCTTGTCAGCGATCTCGTATGTGGGCAGGATCTCTTCCAGCGCAAACTTCTCCGCTTCGGTCAGGACCATGTCGACCATATCCATCGAGTAATCGGCATACTTCTCATACTCGAAGAGTTTCTCGATCCCGATCTGCTCGTACAGCACAAATCGCTGATCACGTGTATTCACCAGTGAATTACTCATACCATCCTCCTCATAATTTTTGATTACCTGTCGTTCGTATCCTTCGCCCTATCGAATCGCCCCGTACCCTCTCCCCCATTACGACATGGAGGAGAGGGCTGCCGGGCAATTTTTTTGGGAGATGTTACTTCTCAACCTTCTCCCACAGCGACGCATTGGCATTCCCGAAACCGCCGCAGAGCATGGCCACGCCGTACTTGGCATCCTTGTAATCGGTTTTCATGATATTATTCAGCGTAACAATGATCCTCAGACCGGACTCTCCGAGGGGATGGCCAAGCGCCAAGGCGCCGCCCCAGACATTGACGTTGTCGAAGGGGGCGTTCTCGGCAATGCCGAGATCACGAACAACCGCCAGGGACTGGCTCCCGAAGGCCTCGTTCAGCTCCCAGACATCGATATCCTTTACCGTCATGCCGGTCCGCTCAAGCAGCTTCCGGGCGGCGGCAATGGGACCGATTCCCATGACGGTGGGATCGCAGCCGGCCATGGCGCCATGGACATATTTCAGGTGGTAGTCGAGCCCCAGTTCATCAGCCTTTTCACGGCTCATAAGAAGCATCGCGGCAGCGCCCGCGGTCAGGGGTGACGATACGGCAGCCGTCACAATTCCGTTTTCCTTGAACGGGGATTTCATCGTCGCCATCTGTTCCTTGGATACATTGTCCCGGATCCACTGATCACGATCGACCATGAACTTGGTTCCATCTTCCTCCTCCCCTTCGATGGGAATGATCTCGTCCTTGAATTTTCCCGCGTCGCGGGCCTCGGCGGCTTTTTTGTTGCTCCAGTAGGCCATATTTTCCATGTCCGCGCGCTCCACCTTCCAGAGCTCGGCGACCTTTTCGGCGGTCGCTCCCATGGGGAGATCCTCCATCTTATAGCGATCAAGCAATCTGGGAGGCATATCCAAGGAGAACATCATGGGGACCTTCTGCATATCCTCGACACCGGACGCGATGTAGATATCACCCTCGCCGCACATGATCGCCCGGGCCGCATGCTCTGTCGCGGCCATACCCGAGCAGCACTGCTGGCCTACTCCATTCGTCGCTACTGCCTCGGGGAATCCTCCGGCCAGCCAAGCTCCCCTGGCAATATCGTTCTGCATCCCCGCCTGATTGGCCGATCCGCAGAAGACCGCATCAATATCTTCGGGCTTGACCTTGGGGTTTCTCTCGAAAAGGGCCTCATAGACCTTGATCAACAACTCTTCGGGCCGTACGTTCCGGAACCATCCTTTTTCCTTGTGAGCACGGGCATTCGCGCTTCTGACACCATCAATGATTACACATTCCTTCATTTCCTCGACCTCCAAATAGTTTTTGAAGCAGAGAGAAGAGGATGAGGGACCCCCCCCCATTCCTTCAAGCTTCATTATTGCCAGAAGAGCACCTGATCCCTCAGGTGCTCTTCGGTCATACCTTCTTATCTATACCGCAAATGACTCCTCGGCGATCTCGACGGCAAGCGCCTCGCTTTCCTTGATGATCTCGCACCTGACCTTGACGGTGGGGAGAATCTCAGCGGCAAAGAACCGCGCCGATATCACCTTCCCCTTGTAGAAGGGGACATCCGTATCTCCGGCATCCAGGGAGGCCAGTTTCTCGAGGGCAACGCCCGCACCCTGGAGGAGAAACCATCCGCAGACCACATCACCCATGATCGCCAGGAACGGCTCAACATTCTGGATCGGGACGGCAGCCTTCCCGGATTTGAAGCATTCGATAAAGGTGAGGGGGAGTTCCCCCATGGCACCGCAGGCCTCTTCCAGTTTCGCGGCGGAGGCCTTCAGTTCCTCAACGCCCTTCAGTTCCTCCACCGTTGCGGCGATGTCGCCGAGCAGATTCATGACATTCTGTCCCTTGTTCTGCCCCAGTTTTCTGCCGACCAGATCCATCGACTGAATCTGGTTCGTCCCTTCGTAGATCTGAGTGATCTTGCAGTCTCTGAGGTACTGCTCAACAGGATATTCCTGGCAGTAGCCGTAGCCACCGTAGACATCCATCGCCTTGGAGCAGATCTCTACGCCCCTGTCGGATGAAAAGGCCTTGCAGATCGGGGTCAGGAGTTCCGCATATCCGTGATACTTGCTTCGCTCCTCATCGGAATCCGAGGCCTCGGACATATCGATACAGAAACCCGTGAAGTAGTTCAGGGCCCTGATCCCCTCGAGATAGGACTTCATCCACAGCAACATCCGCCTCACCGGGGGATGGTTGATAATGGTAGCAGCATCCGCATCCTTCCCGGCGAGGGCGGATTTGCTCTGAATCCTCTCCTTGGCGTACTGGACGGCATGTTCATAGGCGGCCGAGGCGATGCTCATCCCCTGGACACCAACATCCAGGCGGGCCTCATTCATCATTTGGAACATGATTTTCATCCCTTCCTGCTCATTTCCGAGAAGCTCGCCGATACAGTTGCCGTTTTCACCGAAGTTCAGGGTCGCCGTGGCCGATGCCTTGATCCCCATCTTGTGCTCAATGTTCCCCGTGGTGACATCGTTCGGCTCTCCCAGGCTTCCGTCGTCGTTGACGCGAATCTTGGGAACGATGAAGATCGAGATGCCCTTCGTCCCCGGAGGATCACCCTCGATCCGGGCCAGGACGGGATGGACGATATTCTCCGTCAGGTCATGGTCCCCCGAGGAGATGAAACACTTGGTTCCCGTAATGCTGTAGGTGCCGTCGGGGAGCCGCTTGGCTGTGGTCCGCAGGGCGCCGACGTCGCTCCCCGCACCGGGCTCGGTGAGACACATCGTTCCGGCCCACTCACCGGTGTACATTTTGTACAGGTATTTGTTCTTCAGTTCCTCGGTCCCGTGAACATCGATCAGTCCCGCGGCGCCGGTGGTAAGGCTGGGGTACATGCTGAAGGCCATGTGGCCGGCAGCGAAGAGTTCCCAGCAGGCGGTGTGCACCGAGATAGGCATGTTCTGTCCACCCACCTCCGGATCCTTTGTCGCACAGATCCAGCCCGCCTCGCAGAAGGTCTTGAAGGGCTCGCGGAAGCAGACGGGAGCAAAGGCCTTTCCGTCCTTGAACTGGGCACCTTCCTTGTCCCCCTCTTCCAGTGTCGGTGCGATCACCTCAACGGCCATCTTTTCGGCTTCGCTGAGGACCATGTCCACGACTTCTTGGGAATAATCGGCATACTTTTCGAACCCATACAACCTGTCGATACCGATCTGTTCGTACAGCAGAAATTTCTGATCCCTCGTATTCACCAGCAAATTACTCATTATCTGCCTCCTTCTGCTTATTCTTTAGTCCGTCTATCATGGTTTCTATCCCTTCCTTGACATTGGACCGGATTCTCTCCTCCCGCATCGATTCCGTCCCGACAAAGAGGTGCAGCGATATAATTCCGTTGAGAAGCCCCCACAGGGCATTTCTCATCTTCCGAATATCCGGCTTTTTCAATGTCAGTTCTCCCGCCTCGACACCGTACTGAAGAATCTGTTCGATGAGTGAGATGGTCCGGTTCATATCCTTGATAATCTGTCTTCGGGTTTCATTGGACAGGCTGAGATTGTCCGCCTGAAGCATGAAGTTCATCAGTATTCTGAACTGCTCGCGTTCCTTCAGGAAGATATCGATATACGCATTGGCGAAATCGAGCAGGACATCCGTCGCACTTTTCCCCTCCTGAAATATCTGAGAGATCTCTTTGTGGAAGTTCCCTATGTCACTCAGGAGGATCTGCGCGTATATCTCCTCCTTGCTGCTGAAATAGAGGTAGATGGCACCCTTGCTGAGTTCGGCCTTTTCCGCAATATTTGCGACGGTCACAAACTTAAAGCCGTTTTCAACGAACAGCTTCTTTGCGGCCCTGAGGATAACCTGCCTTCTCTGTTCTTTTTCTCTTTCCCTGCGTCTTTCAGGTCCCGGCATTATCGTCTTTCCTATTGGAACTATAAGAAAATGAGTCGCTTATATCTCATCACGGCCAAGAAACGGATAAAGGTCAGATTATGACCAAGGGTCATACTTCCTCGGTCTTCTTAAGCAAGATGGCCCGCAATGTCAAGAAAAAAATTCGATTCTGAATTTAATTGACAGATCTCTTGCTCCCCTCTATAAAAGAGAGTTTTGTATAATGATAGTTGTTTCCGCGTACGCAGAGGTTTCTATAGGAAAAGATGCAAACACCTTAATATTAAAGAAACTATTATTCTCGGTTCTCATGCGGAACCGTTCTGAGACACACAAGGGAGAGCGTGAATGATAACGCCGATACAGCAGAAGATTCGAGACAAAAAGAGAACACCCGGGCAGATTGCCGGCATGATGAAGCGGGGGGAGTGGGTTACCAACGGGAGTGTGGGGGGAGACCCCACGGCATGCATGGAGGCGCTGGCTGATCGGCTCGGCGACGCCCCTTCCGATCTGAGGGATATTGAGATCTGGAACTACGGCAAGTTTTATCCACAGCTTCGCTTTCAGGAGACCGATCCCCTCCAGGAGCACCACTGTTTCCACGACTACTTCTTCTTCCCCTGGAACCGACAGGCACGGGACACCCATGGCGTGACCAGCTGGGCTCAGTGGGGTTGGACCATCGGCAGCTGGTGGCACCACTACCGTTTCGCCCACGGGGACCCGGGCAGGCGGGGTATCGACTGGTGGTTCAACGCCGCCACGCCGGTCGACGACAACGGCTTCTTCAACTGGTCCTACGGTACCAACAACTGCAAGATCTTCCGGGAGTCGGCCAAGAAGCTCGTCGTCGAGGCGCGCGAGGACTACCCCTGGGCCGAGGGGGGACGGTTCAATACCATTCACATCGACGACGTAGACTACTGGGTTGAGGTGGACTGCGAACGGTACGCCTGGCCTCAGATCGATGAGAAGGGAATGGTCCCGACCCCACAGGAGCAGCAGATCGCACAGAACATCCTCTCTATCATGGACGACCGGGATGTCCTCCAGCTCGGCATCGGCTCTCTCCCCTCGGCCTGCGTGGCGGCAATGGCCGACGCCGGCCTGAAGGACCTGGGGATCCACACGGAGATGCTCAACTACGGCCTGATCAAGCTGATCGAATCGGGACAGGTAACGAACCGTTACAAGAATCTGGACCAGGGAAGGAGCGTCTGGACCTTCGCCTTCCCGGTCGACACGAAGTGGTACCATGAAACGATCCACCGCAACCAGCACCTGGCGGTTTACGATGTGGATTACACCAACAACCTGCACATCCTCACCCGGATCGACAACATGATCGCCATCAACAACTGCATCGCCGTCGACCTCCTAGGGCAGCAGAGCGCGGGCTTTTACAAGAAACGCCCCATCTCCAGCACCGGCGGATATTTTCAGTTCATGTGTTTCTGTTCACAGGCGCGGGGCGGCCGGGGGGTTGCCTGTATGACGGCGAGGAACAAGCAGGGACAGTCGCGGATCGTCCCCTTTCTCCCCGAGGGATCCTCCGTCGATCTGCCGGCCCAGTTCGCCCACTATGTCTGCACGGAATATGGAATCGTCAACCTGAGGGGCCTGAACGGCTACGAACGGACGACGGCCCTGATCTCCATCGCCCACCCCGATGACCGGGAATGGCTGGAAAGGGAGGCCCATACCCACGGTCTCCTGGCCCCGCACTTCCGCGTTTCGATGAAGCCGGAAGAAGGCGGCGGCAGGAGGTATCCCTCCTACCGCGACCGAAGGAGCTACAAGGTTCCCTCCAACAGCGCCGTCTGGGGGTACGACTGGGACCCCATCCAGTCCGGCAAATAGATGGAAGCCGCTCTTGTGCCTCCTGAAATATCTGTGGTATAGGCGTTCCAGTTCAGGGGGCCAAGGAGGGATGTGTGGACATTCAGGAACAGATAGGAACAATGTTCAATCCCCGATCGGTGGCGATTATCGGGGCATCACGGACCATCGGCAAGTGGGGGTTTACCTTTACCCTCCATCTGCTCAGAGGCGGCTACCGGGGAGCCATATACCCGATCAATCCTGCCGGCGGGGAGATGATGGGCCAGAAGGTCTATCGAACTCTTCGGGAGATCCCCGGTCCGGTCGATCTCGTCTTTATTCTCCTCCCCCCCGAAAAGGTCGCCGGCGCGATCACCGAATGCGGCGCTCTCGGCATCCACGCCTGCGTGGTGATCACCGCCGGGTTCGCCGAGCTCGGGGAGCAGGGGGCGGCACTCGAAGCGGATATCGCCCAAGCGGCCCAGCGATCGAATATCGCCATGATCGGTCCCAACTGTGCCGGGATCATCAGCACGCAGCCGACACACCTGTACTGCATGATGCAACCTGACTTTCCCCCCTCCGGTCACATCGCCGTCGTATCGCAGAGCGGCAACATCGCCGGCTCGATGCAGTTCATGCTCTGGAAGCAGGACATCGGCGTCAGCCGCTGCGTCAGCGTGGGGAATCAGGCCCTCATTACAACCGAGGATATCCTGGAATACCTGATCGACGACGATCTCAGTCGGGTCGTCGTCGCCTACATCGAGGGGGTCAATGACGGAGAGCGCTTCATGGATGTGGCAGCGCGGCTGACCCGAAAGAAACCACTGATCGTCATCAAGGGGGGGAAATCGGAGCGGGGCGTCGGTGCGGCGCGGTCGCATACCGGGGCCATTGCCGGATCCGACACGGTATTCGACGCCATGTGCCGTCAGTGCGGGATCATCCGCGTCGCCGACGTGGAGGACCTCATCGATACAGCAGTGGCATTCCTCTCCCAGCCAATCCCCCGGGGAGACTGCGTGGGGATCGTGGCGAACGGGGGCGGGTGGGCCGTCCTCACCGCTGACGCCTGCACGGAGGCGGGGCTGAACGTCACCCCCCTCCCCGAGGAGACGTTGCGTCGTCTCGACGAGCGGCTCCCGGCCTGGTGGAACCGGCAGAACCCCGTCGACATGGTGGCGGGGATGAGCCGGGGGGCATTCTTCAAGGCGGTTGAGATCATGGCCCAGTGCGACGCGATCGACGGCATCATCACCCTCGGATTCGGATACGGACAGGCGAATGTCGCAGCCATCGAATCGGCCCCCGACAGCGGCACCCCCGCATACACCTCCTACATCGAGGCGACCCTACACTCCGACCTCCGGGGGATGCGCTTCCTGTTGGACACCATCGCCACCTACCACAAGCCGATCCTCCTCGCCTCGGAATACATCGTCGGGGCCGATCGGGATGGAAACGAGGCGGTCCTGGAGCTGCGCAGGAAGAATGTCCTCATCTATCCGTCGTCGCGTCGTCCCGCGCAGGTGATGGCGCGGCTGGTCCGCTACGGCCGGTACCGCCGGAAAGCAGCTCTCTGATATCCCCGTATTGCCCCCTCTTCCGGCATGGAAGTCATGTATTTCACGTTGACCAGCATTCTCCCGGGCATTATAATGGAAACTACTGGGTAATACACAACAAGATATCCTGCGAGGTTGTATGGAATGGTTCCCATTGATACCGTGCTCGTTCTGATCATCGTCGGCGTCGCCACCTTTCTCTTCGTAACCGAGACCCTGCGCGTCGATGTCACCGCGCTGTGCGTCCTGGTGGCGCTCCTCCTCCTGCACCTCATCAGACCCGACCAGGCCCTCTACGGGTTTGCGAATACGGCCACGGCCATTGTCGCCGCCATGTTCGTCCTGAGCGCGGGGCTGGTACGGACCGGCCTCGTCGAATGGCTGGCCCGTCACCTCGACCGGTTTGCCGGCAGGGGAGAACGGCGACTGATCGTCGTTCTCTGCGTTCTCGCGGCGGCACTCTCCGCCTTCATGGTTAACACGGCGACGGTCGCCATCCTGATCCCCGTAACGGTCATCCTCGCCAAGGCCCGGAAGGTCGCGCCGTCACGCGTCCTGATACCGCTCTCCTTCGCGAGCCAGTTCGGGGGTGTCTGCACACTGATCGGGACCTCTACCAACGTCCTAGTCAATTCGATGGCTACCGCCGGTGGTCTGAAGCCCTTTTCCCTTTTTGAATTCGCGCCGATGGGGATCGTCCTGGCCGTCATCGGCGTCATCTACCTGACCTTCTTTTCACGGATACTGATACCGAAACGGGAGGGGGCGGATGAGCAGATTGACAAGTACCGCCTCGCCGACTACCTGTCGGAGATGCGGGTGACCGCCGGTTCCCCGCTGGCGGGGAAGCGGTGGCGTGAGCTCGACAGTAAAGATCTGAACGATGTCGATCTGATTAAGATCATCCGGAGCGGCAAGGCGACCTGGCGTGCGTCGGCCACCAAGATCAGGGAGGATGATTTCCTCCTCCTCCACGGGAATGCCGACGAACTGATCAAGATGAAGGACAAGTATCGGCTCGAGACAAAGGGGGACAGGGTGGTCCACGACAAGGAACTCGAATCGGACAAGATCGAGTTGATCGAGGCGCTGGTGCCGCCGCGGTCGCGGCTGATCGGGCGGACCCTCCGGGGGGCCGAATACATAGAGCGTTACGGCTGCGTGGCCTTGGCCGTACAGCGACGCGGCAAGGTTCTCAGGGACCGGCTCGCCGACATCAGCTTTGACGACGGGGACACCCTCCTCCTCCAGTGCGACAGGGATTCGGTGCGCCGCATCACCCAGTCCACCGATCTGATCGTCACCAACGAACTGACGCAGCTCCACTTCAGGAAAGACCGGGCCTTCATGGCGCTGGCGATCTTTGTTGCCATGGTCCTCCTCGTTGCCTTCAACGTCCTCCCCCTTCTCGTCGCCGCCCTGAGCGGGGCCGTCGCCATGGTCCTCGGCCGCTGTATCACCATCGAAGAGGCGTACAAGGCGATCGACTGGAAGATCATCTTCCTCCTGGGGGGAATCATCCCTCTGGGACTGGCCCTGGAACAGACGGGGACCGCCGCATGGCTGGCAGCTAAGACCATGAAAGGGATCATCGAGATGGGCCCGCTGGCCGTCCTGACCTGTCTCTACTTTCTTACCGCCGTTCTGACGGCAGTCATGTCGAATAACGCGTCGGCTATCCTTCTGGTGCCAATCGCGTTTTCAGCCGCGGAGATGATGGGGGTGTCTGTCCGGCCGTTTCTGATGGCGATCACCTTCGCCGCGTCGACCAGCTTTGCGACCCCGATCGGCTACCAGACCAACACCATGATCTATGCGCCCGGGGGGTACCGCTTCTCCGACTACGCCCGTATCGGTCTGCCGCTAAACATCATCTTCTGGATCGTCACGGCCCTCCTGGCGCCGGTCCTGTGGCCCTTTTAGAGAAAACGGATAGCACACTCCCGTTTTTATAAGGAGAGACACCATGACCCTGCAGATGGCCCTCGTTTTTCTGATCCTCGGCGTGACAGTCTTCTTCTTCGTCACCGACACGCTACGAGTGGATATCGTGGCCATCATGGTGATGGTCACCCTCCCCTGGCTGGGGCTCGTCGAGCCGGCGGAGGCCTTTTCGGGGTTGGCCAGCAACGCCGTGGTCGCGGTGATCGCCGTTATGATCCTGGGGTACGGCGTGGACCGTTCCGGTGCTATCAACCGGCTCGTGCAACCTATCGTTGCGGCCGCCCGGTCCGACGAGAAGCGACTGATCGGCCTGGTTACCGTGACCGTGGGACTGATCTCCGCCTTTATGCAGAACATCGGGGCCGCCGCCCTCTTCCTCCCCGCCATGCTGAGGATCTCCAAGAGCACGGGGATGCAGGCCTCACGCCTCCTGATGCCCATGGGGTTTGCGGTCATCCTAGGGGGAAACCTGAGCATGGTCGGCTCGACGCCCCTTCTCATCCTGAACGATCTGTTGCGCCAGGGGGGGCACCACGCCCTCGGCCTCTTCAGTGTCACCCCCGTGGGGGTTCTGCTCCTTGCCGCCGGTGTGTCCTATTTTCTCTTTTTCGGCACCCGTCTCCTCCCCGGCGTCAAGGAACGGGCAAAGAAACCGATCAGCACACAGCTGAAACTGATCGAGCGGTGGCACCTCCCCACGACCATTTATCACTGCGCCATCCCGGCGAAGAGCCTTCTAGTGGGAAAGACCAGGGGCGAGGTCCAGATGCGGGCGCGGTACCGCTTGAACCTCCTCGCCCTCGCGCAGGGGGACGACGTCCTCTACGCCCCCTGGCGGCATACCCCTTTTGCCGCGGGACAGCGGCTGGCGATCCTGGGAGACCGAAACGATCTCAACCGCTTCGTCACCGACTACGGTCTGATGTACCGGGAAGACACAGCACCCTTCGAGGCCCTCGAGACGGCCGGACGTGCCGGCTTTGCCGAGCTGGTCATCCCCGTCAGGGCGCCGATTATCGGGAAAACATTGCGTGAGATCGTCCTCCGCAAAACCTACGGTGTGGAACCGATCATGCTCCTCAGCGGGGAACGCGAGGAGCGGGAGAATTTCTCGGATGAGCCCTTCCAGCCGGGGACCGCCCTCATCGTCCATGGCCGGTGGCAGCAGATCAGGGCCATGGCGGACAACACCAACTTCGTCCTCGTCACCCCTGTCGAGGCCGCGGAGGCAGTGCAGAAACCGCGACCGGTGGCAGCATTGATCTGCTTTGCCGGGGCCATCCTCCTTGCCCTCTCCGGCCTTCCGATCGCCCTCGGCCTTCTGACGGGGGCCCTGGCCATGATCCTCCTTAAGATCGTACCGATCGATGAGGCATACCGGGCCGTCGACTGGCGCACGGTCTTCCTCCTGGCAGGGCTGATCCCCCTCGGTATCGCCATGGACCATACCGGAGCGGCCCGCTACGCGGCAATCCATATCATGCAGGTGCTGGAGGGAGGCCACATACTCCTTGTTCTTTTCGCCGTCGGCCTCCTTGCCACCCTCCTCTCCCTCGTCATATCGAACGTGGCCGCCACGATCCTCCTGGTGCCCCTGGCCATGGTTATGGCCGATATGACCGGGATCGCTCCCCGCGGCCTGGCGCTCCTGGTGGCCATCTGCGCCTCCAACTCCTTTCTCCTCCCTACACACCAGGTCAATGCCCTCCTGATGTCCCCCGGGGGGTACCGGACGATCGACTTCATGCGGGCTGGCGGTCCGATAACGATTATCTACCTTGTCATATCGTCGGTTTTTGTATATATATTTTATGTATAGCTACTGTCGGCCCCACAGAGGAAACCACCTCACGAACGTTCCGCGTGGCGGCACCAGCGCACAGCATATTGGTCCTGTTCGCGTTGAGGATGCACACAGCCATTCCACTTTCCCCAGAAATGCCCGGCAGAGGAGATCCAGCATTCAACATCTCCGGCAATTGAAGGATATGCCGAGATTTTTACATGAAGGAGGAAGACCGATATGCCACTGATCACCATGACAACGGGGGTCGGCTGCGGTGGCCCGGAGATCGCGCGCCGCGTGGCCGACGAGTTGGAGATACCGCTGTACGACGATGAACAGCTCCGGAAGGAATCCATCAAGATGGGCCTGTCCCCCAAGGAGCTGAAGAGCCTCGATGAGAAGGTGCCAGGCTTCTTCAGCCGCGTCCTGGAGTTCAAGCCCCAGGCGTACCTTGAACTCCTCGAGGCGGTCGTCTATGAAATCGCCCGCCGGGGCGAGGGGATCATTATCGGACACGGCTCGCAGTTTCTCCTCCGTGACTTCGGGTGCGCCCTCCACGTCCGCATCTATTCGTCGGAAGAGAGCCGCCTTGAGACTCTGACCTCCTCGCATGCGATCGGCCGGGAGGCCGCCCTCAAGACCATCCGCGCCGACGACAGCGGCAAGAAGGGCTTCATGCACTACTCCTTCGATATGGACTGGGACGACCCGGCGCTTTACGATCTAATCATCAACAAAGACAAGCTCGGGATCGAGGCCGCCAGCGATCTCTTACTCTCCGTCGCCCGGTCCGAGGTCATCGACACCTGCAGTCTCCAGGCCCTCGAAGCGATGGAACGGTTCGGACTGAAAAAGCTGGTGGAGACGGCGGTCAAGAAGAAAAGTCTCGGTGCGAAGAATATCCACGTCGAGATTCCCGAGACGGGCGTCGTCGTCCTCACCGGCCTTATCAATCCCCTGGAATCGAAGGATGATCTGCTCACCGCCGTCAGGGCCGTCCCCGGGGTTACCGAGCTCCGGGAAGATCTGGCACCGGAGAAGCTTCATGACATCTAGACCGGGGGGTCGTCATCCTGAAACCGGACGTGCGCCGTGGAAGGTCCGAAAAATCTCGTAGTACGCCTCCCCTTATTTTCGTGCTTGATTAAGAGACCCAAACCTGTCAAAACCATTCCCCGAGGAGCAGCCGCAGACGACCGCCTGCTCCCCGGAGGCAATCCGGCTAAGCAAACAACGGCAGACAGGAGGAGAGAAAGACGCGATGGCGAAGGTTGAATACGAGATGAATGAACGCGTGGCCGTGGTGACGATGAACAGCGGGGAGAACCGGTTCAACTTCCCCTTTCTAAAGACCTTTATGGAGACACTGGATGAGATAGAACAGAAGACCGATGCGAATGCGCTCGTCGTGAAGTCCTCGGATGCAAAGATCTGGTCCAACGGCATAGACCTGGACTGGCTCCTCCCGGCCCTTGAAAAGGAAGGCCCGGAGGTGATGGACCGATTCCGGCCGGAGATGTACGGTCTTATGAGGCGTATCCTCACCTACCCAATGCCGACGATCGCGGCCATCAACGGGCATGCCTTCGCCGGCGGGGCCTTTCTGGCATTCGCCCACGACTTCCGTTTCATGCGTTCGGACAAGGGGTGGATCTGCCTCCCCGAGGTGAACATCAACATGACCCTGGGACCGGTCTTCTCGGCCATCGCCCGGCGGGCGGTCCCCCTTTACAAGTTCGAGGAGATGCAGTACACCGGCAAGCGCCTCACCGCCCAAGAATGCAAGGAGCACCACATCATCATGAAGGCCTGCCCACCCGACGATCTCATGGACGAGGCGCTCGCCTTCGCCCGGTCACTGAACAAGGACGGGGATCTGATCGGGAGGATGAAGATCGAGACCCACCAGGAAATCCTGGAGGTGATCGATCGGGCCATAGCGTCCCCGCCGCGGTAACGGAAGACCATGGCCGGAGGAAACGCACCACAACATGTCTTTGGGAGGAAACCATCGATGAAGTATGAACAGATTGTCTATGCCGTGGAGGAGAGCATCGCCACGATTACGCTCAACCGGCCCGACGTACTGAATGCCTGGACACCCCTCATGATGCAGGAGGTCCTCCAGGCGCTGGATGCGGCCGACCGTGACGACGGGGTCCGGGTGGTGATCTTCACCGGGGCCGGGCGGGCGTACTGTGCCGGGGCGGATCTGGCCGCCGGGGGATTCAACAACCCTGACGACCCCGAGGGGAACAGACCCTTCCGGGATTCGGCGGGGCAGGTCACCCTGAAACTCTTTAATATGAAAAAGCCCGTGATCGGCGCGATCAACGGCAACGCCGTCGGCGTCGGCATTACGATGACCATGGCCATGGATATCCGGATCGCCTCCGAGGGTGCCAAAAAGATCGGGTTTGTCTTTGACCGGAGGGGGGTCGTCCCGGAGGGATGTTGCACCTACTTCCTGCCGCGGATCATCGGCATTAGCCGGGCCGCTGAGCTGATCCTCACGGGCCGCATCTTCGATGCCCGCGAGGGGTTGGAGATGGGCCTGTTCAGCCGGGTGACCGCCCCCGAAGATCTGATCCCCGCGGCCACAAAGATCGCACGTGAGATCGCGGACAACACCTCCGCGGTATCCACCGCCCTGGCACGGCAGATGCTCTGGAAGATGCTGGGAGAGGACCATCCCATGCATACCCACATCATCGAGTCGAAGGCCTTCGGGTATATGCTGGCCTCCCCCGACACGGAGGAAGGGGTGACCTCCTTTCTGGAAAAACGCCCCCCGAAGTTTACGATGAAACCAAGTATACATATGCCAGCCTTTTACCCCTGGTGGGAAGAGGTACCCTACATCAATGAGTAGGATACCGATCAGCTACATATCATCGGAAGGAGGCACCAATGGAACAACGTCACCGCACTCTTGAAACCAACGGCATCGCCATGCACATCACCGAACAGGGGGAAGGCCCCCTGGTAATCCTGTGCCATGGCTTTCCGGAACTGGGGTACTGCTGGAGGCACCAGCTGCCGGCCCTGGCCGACGCGGGATTTCACGTCGTCGCTCCCGATCAGCGCGGCTACGGCCGCACCGACCGGCCCGAATCGATAGAGGCATACGACATCTCCCAGCTGGTCGGGGATATTGTCGGTCTTGTCCACGCCCTCGGGGAGGAGAAGGCCGTGATCGTGGGGCATGACTGGGGCTCAACGGTCGCGCAGCACTGCGCCCTCCTCAGACCGGACATCTTCCACACGGTCATCCTGCTGAGCGTCCCCTTTGCCTCACGCTCCTGGAAGAGCCGGAGACCGACGGAGGGGATGAACAAGCTACTGGGTGGCCAGGACCTCGAATTCTATATCCTCTACTTTCAGGAACCGGGGAGGGTTGAAAAGGAGCTCGGAGAGGATGTCAGGGCGTTCATCCTGGGCTCTCTCTATGCGGCCTCCGGTGACCCGCCCCCCGAGAAGCGCTGGCAGTTTGTCTTTCCCAAGGGCCAGCGGTTTATCGATACCTCCTGTGTTCCCGACACCCTGCCTGCCTGGCTGACCGAACGGGATATCGATTTCTACACCGAGGAGTTCACACGGACCGGTTTCCGGGGGGGTGTCAACTGGTACCGGAATATCGACCGGAACTGGGAGATGACACCCTTCCTCAGCGGGGCGAAGATCCATCAGCCCACCCTCTTCATAGCCGGGGAGCTGGACGGCGTTATCACTTTCAGCCGCGGGGTCTACGACCGAATGGACGCATCCGTTCCCAATCTGAAGCAGAAGATCCTGATCCCCGGGGCCGGTCACTGGATCCAGCAGGAACGCCCCGCAGAGGTCAACAAACTTATGATACAGTTCTTGAAGGGCCTGGAGTGAAACGGAAAATTCGACCGTGGCATGTTTCTGAGGAAGCGACAATCTGAACAGGTAACAGCACGGAACAGAAAAGGAGTATGAGCAGATGAAGACGAGACTGACGGAGATGATGGGAATCGAGTACCCGATCGTATGCGGCGGCATGATGCGGCTGGCCTATCCGCCCCTGTGCGCGGCGATCTCGAACGCCGGCGGCCTGGGGAACCTGACCGCGGCCATGTATGAGGACCGAGAATCATTCCGAGGCGCCATCCGAGAGACCAGGCGCCTGACGGACAAGCCCTTTATCGTGAATGTAACGCTCCTCCCCTCCATCGGGGTTCCCGATGAACGGTACGTCATGTATTTCGACACCCTCGCCGAAGAGAAGGTCGCGGCGGTGGAGATCAGCGGCACCCCCCTCAATCGGTATGAGGGGGGGGTATACTTCAAGAAATTAAAGGATGCCGGTGTGAAGCTGTTCCACAAGGTTGGTTCGGTACGGCACGGAAAATCGGCCGAGAAGGCGGGGTACGACGCCGTCTTCGCCGCCGGTGTCGAAGAGGGGGGTCACCCCCTGAACGAAAACGTCGCCACTACCGTCCTGACCCCGCGCATGGCGGAGGATCTGACCATCCCGGTGGTCACCACGGGGGGAATGTCGGACGGACGGGGTCTGGCGGCGGCCCTGTGCCTCGGGGCGGAGGGGATCATGATGGCGACCCGCTTCATCAACACCTACGAATGCACGGTCCACGAAAAGGTCCACGAGGAGCTGATCCGCCGACAGGAGAATGAAACCGTCCTGTACGGCAATTCGATCGGCCTGCAGGGACGGGCGCTGATGAACGACTCCATCCGAGAGGTCCTGAAGATCGAGGCGCGGGGAGGCGGCCTGGAGGAGATCATCCCGCACATCGCCGGTGCCCTGGGGGACGAAATCTGGCAGCAGGGAGAGATGGACAAAGGACTGATCGCCGTGGGCCAGTCGATCGGCCTGATCCACGACATTCTCACCTGCAAAGAGCTCCTCGACGGGATCGTACGCGATGCCGAGGCGATACTCAAGGACAACCTCGACCGGTTTTAACAGGTGTGACACGGCACCGGGAGGTTCCGCCCCCACCGCTCTGAGCGGGGGCGGGACTCCATCTCGTCGTTGCGCACCGGCGCTCACCATCCTTCTCTGAAAGATTCAGTTGAGAAGACCAAAAAAATGGTGTACCATCTCGCCCGTGAAAATTTTTTCTGTTGCGGCTCGTACTGAAGCGGCGCTCCTGTTCGTACCCTCCCGACACCCCCGATCCCCTTCCTCATCCACACTGCACAGGCATCTCGTTCATACGGCGTCGTTCCTGAGACGCCGAACCAGCATCATGCTCGTGGCGAGGGATACCGATGACTGCCAGAAAAAAACCGGACACCATCGAAGAACTGAAGATCGGCGTGAAGGTCAGAGAGTTGAGGGAAAAGAGGCGCCATACCCTCCAGGACCTGGCAACGAAAACGGGTATCGACCGTTCTGTCCTGGAAGAGATCGAAAGCGGCGAGGTCGTCCCGCCGGTCGCGACATTGATCAAGCTGGCCCAGTCTCTCCAGGTCAGCATGGTCTACTTTTTCGAGGAGGCCTCCGGGGAGGTCAGGATCTCCGTAACCCGTTCCGGTGAGCGCGTGAGGATCGAGCGACGACCGCACCACCACCAGGGCGAGGTGGACTATATCTACGAATCGCTGGAGACGCAGAAACCGGGCAAGCACATGGAGCCGCTCTTCGTCGAATTCCAGCCCATGGAGACGGAGGAGATGGTCTTCGTCAACCACCCCGGTGAAGAGTTTCTCTACCTCCTCGACGGGATCCTGGAATTCCGAACGGATGACCGGATCGAGATCCTCCACCCCGGTGATTCGCTCTACTTCGAGTCGGAGATCAATCACAGCTTCAGAGGGATCGAGGGCGGACCGGCCACGGCCGTGGTCGTCGTCTGGAGCCGTCCTGAGCGGAGGGAAAACGCCCGATGACGGAGATCCGGTTCCACGGTCGCGGCGGGCAGGGGACGGTCGTCGCTGCGGTCATCCTCGCCAAGGCCTTCTTCCGGGCGGGGTTCCAGGTTCAGACGTTCCCCGTCTTCGGGGTAGAGCGGCGGGGGGCGCCGGTAGAGGCCTACCTGAGGCTGGACGACAAAAAAATATTGTCGAGGACCAACGTATACACTCCTGATCATGTCGTCGTCCAGGACCGGACGCTCCTCCAGAGCATCGATGTCACCCGGGGGCTGAAACCCGGCGGATGGATCCTGATCAACGCCCCTGACTCCTTTACCGGAACGGATGCCTTTGCGGCCTTCTCCGTGGCCGTCGTCGACGCGACCAGGATCGCCCTGAACCACCGGCTGGGGAGCCGCACTCATCCGATCGTCAATACCGCGATGATCGGGGCCTTCGCCTCCCTCCTCGGAATGCCCCCCCTCGATGCCGTCGCACAGGCCATCGGGGAGGAAATCACCATCGCAATGGAATCGAATATCCGGGCCGCCGAAGACGCCGCCAGGGAACTCAGGCGGGTGGGACGGACAGGGGGAGGCAATGGCTAAGAAACCCGACCCTGTACCGGTATCCCTCTTCATCCCCCGCTCGTACCTGACGACGGAGGGGAATAAGACCGGCTCGTGGCGGTTCCTCCGACCCCGGTACGAGGAAAAGACGGCCCCCTGCAGCGCCGCCTGCCCCGCCGCCGAAGACATCGGGAAGATCGAGATGCTGGCCGCGCAGGGGCTGTTCAAGGATGCGTGGGAGGCCATCCTCAGGGAAAACCCCTTCCCGGGGATCTGCGGCCGCGTCTGCTTTCACCCCTGCGAGGACGTCTGCAACCGCGGCTCCTTCGACGAGGCCGTTGCCATTCACCTGCTGGAACGGTTCCTCGCCAACAGGGCGCGTCGAGGCGTCTTTACCCCCGACCCGAAACGGCTCGCCCCGAAACGACAGACGGTCGCCGTCGTCGGCGCCGGCCCCGCCGGCCTTTCGGCGGCCTATTTCCTGACGCTCCTCGGCTATCGGGCAGACGTCTTCGAGGCGGCGGACGAAGCGGGGGGAGTCCTCAGATGGGGGATCCCTCTCTACCGCCTCCCCCTCGCCATCCTGCAGGAAGAGATCCGGCGGATCGAGGAGACCGGCGTCCGGATACAGACGGGGAACCCGATTTCCCAAAGGGACATTAATACATTCATCGAAGGGCATGACGCCCTCTTTATCGCCTGCGGTCATGGTCGGTCGGCTCAGATGGGTGTCCCCGGCGAAGGGCTGCCCGGGGTCCAGGACGGTCTTACCTTCCTCCGCGAGATCCGCGAGGGGACAATCAGTTCACTCGGCGGGCAGGCGGCGGTCATCGGCGGGGGGAACGCCGCCGTCGACGTAGCCCGCTCCATTATCCGCCTCGGTGGAAGCGCCCTGATCGTCTATCGCCGCAGGCGCCGGGATATGCCCGCCTTCGGCGAGGAGATCGCCATGGCCCTCGACGAGGGGGTGGAGCTCCGGGAACTTCTGGCACCCGTCGCGATCAGGGATTCTGATGGCGGTCTCGTCGTGGAGGTGCAGCCGATGCAGATCGCCGGGACCGACACCGACGGACGTGCCCACATCGAACCGAAAGGGAAGAAGACGGAGGAGATCAGGGTCGACCGCCTCTTCACGGCCGTCGGTGAACGGCCCGGTGAGGCATGGTACGAGCCTCCCACGGAAGGAAACGGCGTCCTGCGTCTGAGCCACTGCGTCCTACAGCAGAGAGCCAGCGGTCCCGTCGTGTACGGCGGTGACCTGACGAATGCGACGAAGAGCGTCGCCCACGCTGTGGCATCGGGGAAGGAAGCGGCCATGGCCCTCGACACCTTCTTGGCGGAGGGGATCGAAGCGGTGCAGCCGAGGCTGGCGGCATGCCGCGTTGGAGAAGGCCCCGCCCTTTCGATGGAGATCTATATGCACGGTCCCCGCAGCGAGCGGAGCTTCCACGTCGTCACCTCCGACGAGATCAATACGGCCTACTTCCAGTTCGACCCCCGCGTGAGACAACCGAGACTCCTCAGGGAGGAGCGGGTCCGCTCCTTCGGGGAGGTGAATCTCAGGATATCGGCGAACCTCGCCATCAGGGAGGCGGAGCGGTGCTTCAACTGCGGACTGTGCAATCAGTGCGATAACTGTTATCTCTTCTGTCCCGATCTGGCCGTGAAGAAGGATTCCGGTCCCCTGGGGAGACATATCGACTACGACTACTGCAAGGGGTGCGGGGTCTGCGCCGTCGAGTGTCCGCGCAACGCCATGATCCTAGAGGAGGAGGCATATGAAGAAGGTGATTGAGGGGAGTCAGGGCGTGGCGGAAGCGGTCCGCCTGGCCCGGGTCAACGTCATCTCGGCCTATCCGATCACTCCCCAGACGCACATCGTCGAGACCCTCTCCGGGTTCTGCTCCGACGGGACCCTGGACGCCCGGTTCCTGAAAGTGGAGAGCGAACACTCCGCGCTGGCAGCCCTGATCGGGGCGGCGAGTAGCGGCGTGCGGACCTTTACGGCAACCTCGTCACAGGGACTGGCCCTGATGCACGAGCTGCTGCACTGGGCATCGGGGGCGCGCCTCCCGATCGTCATGGCCGAGGTGAATCGCGCCTTGGGACCGGGGTGGAACATCTGGACCGACCAGACGGACAGCCTGGCCCAGCGGGATACCGGCTGGATACAGCTCTACTGCGAGGACGGGCAGGAAACCCTCGACACGACCCTCCAGGCCTTCGCCCTGGCGGAGCAGGTCAATCTCCCTGTCATGGTCGTCCTGGACGCCTTCTTCCTCTCCCACACCTATGAACCGGTCGACATCCCCGAGCAGGAGGCCGTCGATCGCTTTCTCCCCCCCTTCGCCCCGCGCTTCCAGCTCGATACGGCCAATCCCTGCGCCTTCGGGTCGATGGTGACACCGGATACCTATATGGAGATGCGTCGCAGCATCGCCGCAGGGATGGAGGCCGCCCTGGAACTGCTCCCCGAGGTGGAAGAGCGGTTTGCCGGCATCTTCGGGCGCCGCTGGGCCGCCATAGAGCCGGTCCGGTGCGACGACGCCGAGATCATCCTCGTCACATCGGGGACCGTGACGGGCACCTGCCGCGAACTGATCGGCGATCTCAGGGAAAAGGGAGAGAAGGTTGGGCTCCTGAAGGTCAAGCTCTTCAGGCCCTTCCCCGTGGAGGCGATCCGGCGGGTCCTCGCCCCGGCACGGAAGATCGCCGTCATTGACCGGAACTTCTCCTTCGGGGCCAGTGGGATCTTCGCCCAGGAGATCCGGGCGGCCCTGTGCAATACCCCCGGACACCCTCCCGTCTTCGGGTTCGTCGCCGGGATCGGCGGCCGTGACGTCACGAAGGACGTCCTGGAGGGGATCTACCGGCAGACCGTCGAATCGGACCGGCCGGAACGGGAGGATCTCTGGATCGGTCTCAAGGAGGTGCCTGATGCGCTTGAACATCCCTGAACAGGACTACATGTACTCCGGACACGTGGGGTGCCCCGGCTGCGGCGCCGCCATTGCCATGAAGTTCTTCCTCAAGGCCATGGGAGAAAAGACCGTCATCGTCCTTCCCGCCTGCTGCTGGTCGATCATCGCGGGTCCCTACCCCCAGTCGACCCTCCAGGTCCCCCTCATCCACTCCGCCTTCGAAGCGGGGGGGGCCGTTGCGAGCGGCGTCCGCGCCGCTCTGGACACGAAGGGGGACCGGGAAACGGTCGTCGTCACCTGGGCCGGTGACGGGGGGACCTTCGACATCGGCTTCCAGGCCTTGAGCGGGGCCGTCGAACGGAACGAGGATTTCATCTACGTCTGCTATGACAACGAGGCCTACATGAACACGGGGATTCAGCGCAGCTCGGCCACCCCGTACGGGGCGTGGACCACCACCACCCCCGGCATCCAGTGGAAGCGGGGACGGAAGAAGAACATCGTCGAGGCCCTCGCCGCTCACCGTATCCCGTACGCCGCCACGGCCAGCATCGCCTTTCCCGAAGATCTGATCAGGAAGGTCAAAAAGGCTCGGGAGACACATGGCTCCCGCTTCCTCCACATCTACACGACCTGCCCCACCGGATGGCGGATGCCCTCGGAGATGTCGGTCAGGATCGCCCGGATGGCCGTGGAGACCTGCATCTTTCCACTCTACGAGGTCGAGGACGGTGTGCACTACACCCTCAATTACACACCGCGGGGGTTTCCGGTCAACGAGTACCTGAAACTCCAGGGACGCTTCGGACACCTCACCGCAGACGATCTGGAACAGATCCAGGAGATGGTGAACGAGGACTGGCAGCTCCTCATCCGCAAGACCGGTGAACAGGCCTGACCCGTGAGTCGGAAGTCCCTCCACGGGCCCAGTGGTCCATCGGATACAAGAGGATCAAAATGAGAGGGGAAGAGGCTACTCGACCGGGATCGGAGTCAACACCTTCTTTTCGCGGCATGAGGCGAGTCTCGACCCCAGACTCCCCTGTACCGAAGTATCGCCCGCCTCGAAATCGGATATGAGTTTGATGAAGACGCCCGCACAGTCGGGGCATAGCTGAGTATTTTTTACATCCTCGATGATACTCAGGGCCTCCCCCTGAGATCTCCCTCTCCGGTACGGGCGATCACTGGTAAGGGCATCGTAGGTATCCGCGACGGCCGTCATTCGCGCCCAGAGGGGTATCTTTTTCCCCCTGAGTCCGTCCGGATAGCCGTTTCCGTCAAACCGTTCGTGGTGGTGCCGGATAACGGGGATAAGCTCGTGAATACTCGGAATAGAGCCAAGGATGCTTGCACCGGTCAGGGGATGCTGTCTGACGATCGCGGACTCGGCGCTGGTAAGCCGTCCCGGTTTGAGGAGTATATTATCGGGCACGCCGATCTTGCCGATATCGTGCAGCCTGCCCGCGATACCCAGTGAATCGATCTCCTCCGGCTCCATGCCCATCCGGACGGCCATCTCGGAGACGAGCAGCGCCACGGCCTCGGAATGACCCCGCGTATAGTGATCACGGGCCTCAAGGGCCACAATAAGGCTGGTAATGCTGGCCAGCATCATCCCCCGCTCGGCTTCGAGGCGCTGTCTGTCTTTGAGCACGATAAGGAAATGGTCCGACAGCAGTTTTTCTATCGTAATGACCAACTGCTCCAGATTAAACGGTTTGACCAGATAGGCGGATGCCCCCCATTCGAGCATGCGCCGCATAATCGCTCGATCACTGTTGGCACTCATCGTGACGAAGGGAGTGCTGGCCAAGTCATCGCTCGCATGAACGGTCTTACACAACTCGATGCCATCCATCACGGGCATGTTGATATCACTGAGGATAAGATCCGGGCGGTCTTCTTCGATCAGGGCCAGCGCCTCCTTGCCGTCTTTCGCGACCGGGGCCTGGAAGCCAGCAGCCTCAAGCCCTTTCCGCACGAGTGTCCGTATCGTCGGAGAGTCATCCACGACAAGGATCCGGTACCTGCGATGAGATTTGAACTGTTCAAGGACCTTCTCAATGGTCGCATGGAGTTCCTGA